>Ga0123352_10000676_pt1 | contig 41904 bp, 36 predicted proteins | sample TergutLab28metaG_FD_89700 | JGI IMG/M metagenome (GOLD analysis project Ga0123352, IMG submission 89700) | Labiotermes labralis P1 segment gut microbial communities from Petit-Saut dam, French Guiana - Lab288 P1 | ecosystem: Host-associated > Arthropoda: Insects > Digestive system > Gut ... | reverse complement strand
CAGGTGCAGGAACAACAGAGACAAGCGGAGCTATATGAAATAGTGCCATATTATATGGACCACACGATGATTGCGCAAATAAATGAGTTTGATGCGTTTTCATCGGATTTTTTTATTCCGTAAAATACTCTTGTTGACCTATCGAGTTTTACTCCGAGTGGATAGTGTGACAGATGCTGCTACTGTTGGAGTCGGAAGTGGCGGTTATATTCACTTTGATCCGACTTCCGACCCTCTCATTACCACGTTCGATTCAGCAGGTTTAGCTGTTGGCACGAGCCGTCCATCACATATTGGTTTGGCTCATGAATTGATCCATGCGGACAGAGCTATGCGTGGGTTGAGAATTCCTTTGGATCAGACCGGAACTATTACTAGCCGGACTTAGCCCTGCGCGTATATTCGGTTCTACAACGAGAACCATAACACACACAATTCACCTCGAAGAAATGGCTACTATAGGCATTAGTCACCACACGGTCAACTGTATCACGGAAAACATGATTAGAAGGGAGCACGGTTTAGCAATGCTTGCCTCTCACTTGAGGTTGCGATGATGAATATGAAGCCAATTTTGTTGATTTTAATTGTCGTAATAATAGTTATTGCAACAGTAGCTATATTTTTAACAATACGTTCTCATCAAAGATTAGATGACAATATATTGATGGAACTAGTATATTGGTCTGGAGGTGGCGGCAGATTCGGTCCGAATGACAACATCACTCGTGAGCAGATGGCAGTTATACTGAGCAACTATGCTAGAGTAATGGGCTATGAACTTCCGAGCACTAGAGCAGGCTCATTCAATGATGAGACACAAATGAGCACTTGGGCATTGCAATCGGTAAATGCCTTATTTGAAGCCGGAATAATAATCGGCAGAGGCGAAGGTAATTTTGTCCCACAGGGTAACGCTACGAGAGCAGAGGTTGCTGCCTTGCTTCATAACTTTATGGGGGTTATTTAAAAACCTGATAATAGCTGCAATCTTAATTAGGAATAAATATTTTACTTAAAGGCACCATAGATGTAGTATACAACATGGTTGAGACTATTGAGTGATTAATAAACAGGGAGGGAGCAGTCAAATGAGCACTAACACTTTACCAGATCAATTCGAGCATTTTGCGGATGCTAGAAAACAAGGATTTCTAGACGTAAAAAACTTAAAAGATGAAGGCAAAAAAGTGGTTGGGACGTTTTGCACTTACACCCCGGAGGAGATTTTTTTAGCGGCTGGGGCAGTGCCTGTCGGCATGTGCTCTTTTAGTGACGAGACTATACCGGAAGCTGAGAAAGTTTTGCCGAGAAACCTATGTCCACTTATAAAATCCAGTTATGGTTTTGCGGTAACTGACAAATGCCCATACATATACTTTGCGGATTTGATTGTTGGTGAAACCACCTGTGATGGCAAGAAGAAAATGTATGAGATGCTGGGCGAAATTAAAAATACTCATATCATGCAGTTGCCCCAGAGGCAGTTTGATGAAAACTCACAGGAGCTTTGGTACAGAGAGGTTTTGCGGCTAAAAGAGCGGGTAGAAAAAGATTTTGATGTCACGATAACCGACGAAGACTTAAAGGCGGTCATTAAGAGTAAAAACGAAACACGTAGACTTTTAAAAATGCTTTGCGATTTGAGCAAAGCCTGTCCACCACCTATTATGGGGGCTGAGCAACTAAAAGTTCTGTTCGGATCATTGTTTAAGTTTAATCAGCAAATCAAAAATGACGAGCTGCGTGAGATTGTTGACAAAGTAAAAGCGGAGTATGAAAGTGGTATTCGTAATGTGTCGGAAAGTGCTAAGCGCATACTGATTACCGGATGCCCGCTTGCCGGGGTTACTGAAAAGGTAGTTAATGCCATTGAAGAATCCGGTGGTGTTGTGGTTGTTTATGAAAACTGCATTGGATATAAAGCGATAGATGTACTTGTTGATGAAACTGAAGAACCTTGCAAGGCGATAGCTGACAGGTATTTAAAGATTGGCTGCTCTGTTATGACTCCCAATACCAACAGGTATGAGTTGCTCTCCAGATTGGTGAAGGAATTCAGGATTGACGGTGTTGTGGAAATGGTGCTGCAGGCTTGTCATACATATGCCGTAGAAACCGAGTCGATCCGCAGGCTGATGCAAAAAGAGGGAATGCCATTTATAAGCGTTGAGACAGATTACTCAACTTCCGATGCTGCCCAGCTCAAGACTAGGATGGCAGCGTTTATTGAGATGCTATGATAAATCGATTTGTTGGGATAGATTGCGGCTCAACGATGTGCAAAACGGTGTTGTTTGATGGTGAGCATATCATTGATTGTCATTTGACCAAAACTGGCTGGAATCCTGCCGGAACCGCTAGGGAGAGTCTTAGCAATTTGCTGACAAAGCACAGTCTCAGCCAAAATGATGTGCGCATCTGCGTAACCGGATATGGACGCGAAGCCGTAGATTTTTCAGACTATACCTTTACCGAAATTACCTGCCATGCATTGGGCGCACTCTTATTATTGCCGGAGATTGGTGGTGTGATTGACGTTGGTGGGCAGGATAGCAAAGTAATACAGGTGCAAGGTGGCAAAGTTGTAGAGTTCTTGATGAATGACAAATGTGCAGCCGGTACAGGACGTTTTTTGAGTATGGCCTGTGATGCATTGGGTATTGCGCTGGAAGAAATAGATGGTTTTGCAAATCCGCATGAGGTCATATCAATAACCAGTATGTGTACGGTTTTTGCAGAGTCAGAGATTATAGGTACGCTTGCCATGCAAAAAGACCGCTCAAAAATATTGTCAGGCGTGCTCCTGTCAATTGCTCAAAAAATATTGCAAATGGCGGGGAAGTTGGATTTTAATAAGGACAAACCTCTGATTATGACAGGTGGGCTTTCACGCTCAACTGCATTGGTTGGGGTTATTTCAAAAACCATCGGAATTGAGGTGGTTACACACGAGCTGGCTCAATTTGCAGGGGCAGTGGGTGCGTGTATTTCTGCCAAAGCAAAGGAGGCACAATGTGGATAAAGTAAAAATAGAATTTATAAACACCTGTCCTTGTTGCGACGATAATGAGCATTTTCTACGAGATGTCCAAAGTCGCTTCCCGGACAAGATGGATTTATCTATCTATCATGTGGGAAAAGATTTTGAATATCTTACAAAATATGGGCAGATATTAAGAGGGACGCTCATCATTAACGAAAGTGATAAATTTGAGGACGTAAGTCGCAAGCGTATGTCTGCCATTTTGTCCAAGGCTTTGAGTGTTGCGCTATGAGTGATTTTCCGATGCTTTTTTGGACAATGCTCAGGACGAGTGGTGCTTGGCTTATCATAAGTTTTGTGGCAAGTGGTCTGCTATATGGGGTTTTACGACCTGAGCGATTACAAAAGTCATTGGGTAACAAAAAGTTCTCTTCCATTTTGAAAGCTACGGTTTCAGGTGCGCTTTTACCGATTTGCAGTTGCGGGGTAACGCCCATTTCCATAGGTCTCTATCGATCAGGTGCTCACCTTGGACCAACGCTTGCTTTTCTTGTTGCCGCGCCAATAATCAACCCTGCTGCTATTATTCTGGCTTATGCTTTGCTTGGGCCGCAAATCGCAACGATATACTTGATTAGCGGATTCGTTCTGCCTGTCATTATTGGACTTGCGGGCAACCGTTTTGGTGGAAAATTGGTAGAATCTCCATATGCTGTGTCACAACCGGCAGTTGTCTTATCTGCAGCTCAACCACCACTGCTGCAACGCTTAGCTGGTGGTCTAAAATGGGGATTTGCGGATTTAGCTGTTCAAACGTGTAGATTTATTTTATTGGGCATTGTTTTTGCCGCTGCGATTTTTGCTCTGCTGCCAATGTCAGTTATACAAACATATCTGGCAAGTCCGGACATGCTCTCTCTGGTTGGTGTGACGCTGCTTGGTACGCTGATGTATGTTTGTGCGGTGGGGCATATCCCATTCATAGCTGCATTGGTGGGTATCGGCACAGCTCCCGGTATTGCGCTAACCTTTCTTCTGGCTGGGGTGTCCACCAACTTGCCTGAAATGATAAGTATATGGAAACTTATAGGCAAACGAGCAGTGTTGATTTATACAGGTATTGTAGTGGCATATGGCATAGTCGTGGGATATGTAGTGAACTTGCTTTTTGCCGAAACTTTTGTGCCGCGATTTGATATGTCTCTTGCGGCGCGAGGGGTCGAGATGGCAGAGCATTTCATCCTCATATTTCCTGATTGGTTTGGAGTGACAAGCGCAATGCTTGTGGCAATTATAGGGGTATATTCATGGGTAATTTATCTGCAGCGCAAATTAAGGATCCGAATGATGCAGGGATAAAAAAATGGTTGATTATAGCTATTTGTCTTTTGCTGCTAAGTGGTTGTACCACACCGGAGAAAACACCGGAGTTAATAGATTCTCTGCTTTTGCCGTATTTCCGAGAGATGTATCCCGAAGAAGAAATTGTCTTGATGATTGAGGGCGACTGCAATGACGATGGGATAACCGACCTGGTTGTGGTATTCAGGCAAGACGCGGATCACAACCGCCTAGTTACGGTTTTTTCTTACCAAGGTGGTTTTAGACTTACAGAGCCCATCCCGGCTCCATTCCAAGATGTTAGGCTAGAATGGATTACGCTGGAGTTAAAAGAGATTGATGGAACATATCCAACGGCTCTGCTCGTGTCGGGAAGGAGAGGAACAGTTTTTGGTCTTCGTGTGCTGCGCTTTATGGACAACGAATGGATAGATTTATTCGGAGGATTAGAAGGTTGTGGATGTTGCTAAACAAAAACAGGAGGAAGAACGTGAAAAGATTATTGAGTTTATTTTTGGTATCGTTATTGGTCGCGACAATCCTTGTGGGTTGTGCCGATCAAAATCATGCAGCGCAGTCCGATCAAACAAGTGTTGAAACACAAGGTGTGCAAAATGGTACTGTGGTGGAAGCCTTGCAAGGCGGCTCATTAACTGATGCGCAACGCATAACATCAATTTTGGGAGATCGTGTTTTAGCACCGCTTCCCGATGCATCACAAGGAGTAACGGTACGTCTTGGCTATTTTAATTGCGACCATATGGCTGCGGCTCCGATAGCTTATTACAGCGGGATTTTTGATACACTTGGTCTAAATGTAAGTATTACGGGACACGGAGGTGTACCTGAAGCTATGGCCGCTGGACATATGGATATGGGTTATGTTGACCATCGGCTTGTTTTTGCCGCCAGACGAGCCGGATCCCCGCTCATTGTGGTAGCTGAAAACCACATAGGCGGTTCGGAATATTTGGTGGTTAGTCATGACATCCGTGAGCCGCAAGATTTAATTGGCAGAAGGATTTCCATACATGCTGATCCAAATAATTTTCTAAACTGGATAGAGTGGACATACCTTATGGGAATACCCAGTGACGTTTCTCTATATGAAAACTTTGTGATGAGCCAGACGGATTCGTATTTTGCTTTTGCGGCAGGAGAGCTGGATGCATTTATCAGTTGCGACCCTTGGGCTTCTATGGCGATTTACGAGGGTACAGGCTGGATCATGCACCGGAGTAATACTGACCGTCCCAGTGGGCATGGCACTTGTTGTAAGCTGGTTATGCGTGACGGGTTTGGGGAGGTACATCCCGAACTGGTCGCAAGAATGATACTTGCTCACACACTTGCCATACAATTTATGTACCTTTACCCACACAGATCCGCAGAAATTTTCTCAGAAGATTTTCTGGTGCCTATGGAGGTGAGCCTTATGACCATGTGGCGCAAGCTCAACTACGAAGGGCGCACACTGAGCTGGGATTTAAATATCGAATATTTCCAAAACCAAGTGGATACGCTTAGGTATTTTGATATCCGCCACGACATCAACGATGCATATGTGCCGAATTATGTGGACTTGACCTTATTCGAAATGAGCGATGCTGACGATTTTGATGCTTTTATTAGGGAACGAGTAGACCCAATATTCCCATTAGGGATGACATTTGAGGAATGGCGAGCGGCGGCTTTGATAGCTGATGGTCTCTATTAAAGAGCGGATCGTAGCGCTGGGGATATCAGTGTTGGTTATGGCAACGATCTTCTTTTTGGCAAACAGTGGGGGTGCGCGTGATCCTGTTTTACGGATTGCCTACACCACTGATTTGGCGGGAGTGGTTGTCACCGCTGCGAGCGGTGTAACTGAGGATTTGCATGGGCTGCGTTTGGCAGATTGTTGCGGTACGCAGGCAGAGATCGCTCTGGAATCCGGGGTGTTTGATATGGCAGTACTATGCCCCGATGCAGCTGAATTGTTTTTACAGGGTGATAGACCGTTTGTATTAGTAGGGGGAATTGTACAAAATGCAAATGTTTTGGTTCGTGTGACAAACAACTCTCCTGTGAGTATCGGCTACACTTTCGGTCGGGCATCACAGCGTGAAGCTGCTTTGGAGCATTTTAGCACTGATGTGACTTTCATCCCAATGACGACGCTTGCATTGCCATTTGCCCTTGCAAGCGGAGCGGTTGATGCGGTTGTATTGGATGTTTTGACTGCAACAAATTCTGATGCAGCGTTGATTATTACACCGCTGCCGCATGAAAGACCATCAAGCGTCCTTGTCGTGCGAGAGGATATATTGGGTACTACACTTTACAGTGAATTTTTAAGAGCATATAACGAGACGATTGATAAAGGGGTAGAGAATATATGGAGCGACTTTGGTGTAAATTTCCTAAGCCTTCCCGAGGAACTATATATTTTGCCATAGGTCTGGTGGTGGCATGTGTTGCATGGCATTTTGCTGCAATTGCTATAAATCGGACGATTATTCTGCCAAGTTTTGCCGATACGATGCGATCATTCTTTGGAAGCTGGACGGATTTAAGGATTATGACAAACCTTGCAATTACCCTACGAAGAGTTTTACAAGGTTTTGCAAATTCCGTGATCATTGGTTTGCCAATCAGCCTTTTGATGGGATATTCGCAAACCTTGCGGCAAGCGCTCTCGCCATTGATTAATTCTATACGGCAAGTACCTATTATGGCATGGGTACCGTTATCGATAATCTGGTTCGGACTTGGGGACGGTCCCACCATATTCCTCATAACAGTTGCATCTATCTTTCCACTCATGCTCAACACTACAGCTGGTGTTATGAATATTGATCCCAACTACATAAATGCTGCGAAATCGATGGGGGCATCCACACCAAAGATTTTTTTGACAATTATATTGCCCGGTGCTTTGCCTAACTTTCTTGTGGGAAGCCGACTGGCATTGGGTCTTGCTTGGATGTCGGTTATATGTGCTGAGTTTATCGCCACCAGTGAGGGCTTCGGATTTTTGATGGTGGAGGCTCAGACTCGTTTTCAGACAGCCAATCTGTATGCACTCATGATAATGGCAGCTGTGGTGGGATACTGCATTGATAGGCTGCTGCTTTTGGTGGAAAGAAGTTTAACTTCTTGGAGGTTCAAGAATGCCGTTAAAAATTCGTAATGTTAGGAAAGTTTTTGATGATAAAGAGATCATCAAAAACTTTAGCTTTGAAGTGAAGGAAGGGGAGTTTGTCTGCTTGCTCGGACCGTCCGGTTGCGGCAAGACTACGCTCTTGTCCATGATGGGTGGATTTCAGAAAATGACATCGGGAAGCATTACCCTTGACGAGCAGGAGATTGAAGGACCAAGCGTAGATCGTGGTTACGTTTTCCAAAATTATGCCCTGTTCCCATGGATGAATGTGCGTAAAAATATCCTCTACTCACTAAGAATGCAAAAAACACCTAAAGCACAACAAGAAGCGCGTTTGAAAGAATTATTGGAACTTGCGCATTTGGAGAGTCACGAAAATAAATTCCCCATTCAACTTTCCGGAGGAATGCAACAGCGGGTAGCAGTTTTGCGGGCGCTTGCCGGAAGACCCAGAATCCTTTTGATGGATGAACCTTTAGCCGCTGTTGACTTCCAGATGCGTGAAATTATGCAAAATGAGTTAGGCTCACTGGTAAGAAAAGCCGGGACGGCTGTTGTTATGGTCACTCACGACGTAAGTGAGTCTGTATTTTTAGGCGACCGAGTTTTGGTTATGCAGTCAAATGGAGGTGAGTTGCTGACAGATATGAAGATTGAATTGCCACGCCCGAGGGACAGAACGGATCCTCAGTTTAAAAAATATACAAATGATTTGACGGACTCACTGCGAAAAGCTTTTAACTACAATCAAAAATAGGAAGGAGGTAGAGTCCTATCATGAAGGTTGCCTACATTTTTTCAACGACAAACGCTCAGAAAATTTTGGATAAGATGATCATACCTCAAATGCTTGATGGAAATCATGGCGCAGAGGTAACGGGTATGATGTTCTTTTTTGACAATACTTTTTTGTTGACAAAAGGCTGTAGTACAGGGAACAGGCTTCAGCAAATACATGAAAAGTATGGAACGCTTTTAATGGCATGTGATGTTTGTGCCATCGAAAGAGGAATTGTTCATGAATTAGTTCCTAGTTCAGGGATCGGCTGCTTTCCTAATTTATATGCGATGTTAGGTTCTGCGGGAGTCGATCAGATCATCACCTTGTAGTTAAATAACCAAGCGAATAGATAACCCCGGCATCGCCGAGGATTATCCTTGTGCAATCGAGTAGGAGGTCACTCGTTAGTTGAGTGACCTCCTACCCGATTTTTTAACATTTTGCTATACCTGTAATTTACTCATCTTCATTTTTCTGTCTCATTCTGCGGATTTTATGTGAAATAATTGCCGCAAATAGCGCTGAGAGAATGAGACCGGAAATCAACACTGAACTGATATCTGCTAAACCTGTCTGAGGCATCTGACTCAACGGCGCATCCTCTTCAATAACAATTGTATCGTAGTCTGCAAGAGGCACATCATCTACAAACACCTCAACACTCTCTTCGACAGGAACAGCTACATCTTCTACCGTACCATAATCAAACAATGGAACGTCTACAACTTCTACAGTTTCTACAACATCCAAAACTTCTACTTCTTCCAAAGCATCCGCAATATTAATTTCTGCGACGTAATCGACCTCAGCTACCGTCGGTACAAATGGCGCATCTTCAGTTGTCGTAACATCCAGCACTATGTCAGAATCGGGCGGAGTATTTTGTACGAAGTTGCCGGGGACAAACTCGCGAGTAATTGGGTTAAATATACCGGGGATAAACTCGTTCGTATCCGGATTGAACATACCTGGTACCCATTGTCCTAGACTGAATTCAAACATCCCATATGTGAAGGAACCATCTTGAAATACAAAGTCAGCGGGAGTGAATGCTTCTATAAACTCAAAGTCACCGAAATTAAACGATTCGTTGAACTCAAAGTTTCCAAACTCAAACTCTCCATCTATAAAGTTAAATCCTTCATACTCAAATTCCTCGTTGAAATCAAACTCTTCATACTCAAATTCTTCACTGAAATCAAAATTTTCATACTCAAACTCTTCCACGAAGTTAAAATCTTCAAATTCGAACCTTTCTTCAAAGCGGAATGTTCCGGGATTGAAGGTCGGAGCATCAGGTCTTGGTTCAAGTGTTGGGAATTCTCCCGGTCCTGAGTCAGGTTCGAGTGGGGCGTTCGGAGGTAAGTCGGTAAATACAGGTCTGTTTGTTGTTTGATAAGGTCCGATTCCGAAGCCGGAAGAGCCTGATTGATTTACAATGCCAACATTATATTGTCCTACCCCTGAAACGGTGAACTCGTGATATGTGTACGTATTACCATCTTTAAGTGTAACTGTGAATGTTCCTTGCAATGCACCATCAGATACCGTAACAACAAATGGGTTCGAACCTCCGCCTGAAAGAACGACTCCCGGAGCAATTACATAACCGGGGGTATTTCCATTTATGCTGCTGTCAGAGGCCGGAGCATTGGGAATTACCCTATAGCCGAAAGCTGAGATGCTTCCATCGGATACGCCTTGTTGATATGTCTCCCAAGCAGCCAGATCGTCTTCATATTTAGCTTGTGCAGCTTGAAAAACAGCCATACTAGCCTCAAACTTCGCTAAATCAGCATTGTATTGGGACAGAAGAGACTCGTACTCTTCCAGAGCGATACCATGCGCTTGCAGAGCCTCCAGCCACTCAGCCTCTAATGCCTCCCATGCAGCGAGTTCTGTTGCTTCCCAATCGGCAAGTATTGTTGCTTCCCAATTCGCTTGTGCTGCGGCTGTATCTGCCTGCCATGCAGCATATGCTGCTGCTTCGCGTGCCTCAGCGCCTGCTTCCCACTGGGATTGTACTATATCACGCTGAGTCTGCCATTCACTACGCGCTACTGCTTCGCGCGCCGCAGAACCTGCTTGCCACTGCGTTTCCGCTGCATCACGTATTTCTTTCCACTGTGAAAAAGCCTCGGCTTCACGGTCGGGTGCTCCGTTCAACCATTCTTGATAAGCGACATCATACTCTGATTGCCATTCGGCAAAGGCATCTGCTTCACGATCGTCTGCTCCGGCAAACCACTCTTGATAGGCAATGTCACGTTGTGATTGCCACTCGTCAAAGGCATCTGCTTCACGGTCGTCAACTCTGTCAAGCCATTCTTGATAAGCGGCATCATATTCTGATTGCCACTCGTCAAAGGCATCTGCTTCACGCTGGTCAGCCCCAGCAAGCCAGTCTTGGTAAGCAATTTCACGCTGTGATTGCCACACTTCTAAAGCGGCCTCCTCACGTGCCTGTGCTCCGGCAAGCCAATCTGCTTCCGCTATCTTTTGTTCAGCTTCCCATTCTTCTCTTGCGGTCGCTTCGCGTTCAGGTCTTCCGGCAATCCACTCCGCTTCCGCAGCATCACGCTGTGATTGCCATGCAGCAAGCTCCTCAGCTTCACGAGCTGCCTCTGCTGCAAAAAAGTCTGCCTCCGCCTGTGCTTGCGTGGCATTGAATGCAGCTTCTTCTTCAGCAATACGTACAGCCTCAGCAGCTTCAAATTCTTGCCGTGCGGTTTCTTGCGCTTCATTAAACGCTGCTTCCGCTGCGGCATTTTCAGCTGCTAATGCAGCATTAAAATCTGCTTCCCTTTGTGCATCAGCAGCTTGGAGTGCTGCTAATTCGGCATCATTTGTATATGTGCCATCAATAATTGTGCTAGCCATTTCCTTATACCCCCCAAATTATTCACGACATTCCTATGCCTTCATGATATATTATCTATGATGTAATTTGTTTCTTGCGAGAGGAATTATTGTCACACACTTTTAATTCATATATAGAATATAAGCAATTTCTGTCACGCAACTGTCACAAACAATGCAGATAATCTATAAATACAGCTGAAAAATGTCACACGAATGTCTCAATTTAACTATATTTTGCACAAAGCGTTGTCAAAAAATGAGTATATGGATATAATGAAGAAAAATTGTAAGGCTAAACCGAATCGAAATAAGACCCTAAGGAGTATGCAATGAGAATTGGATATGGATATGATGTACATCGGCTTGTAAAAAATCGCAGATTTATACTCTGCGGCGTTGAAATACCTTGTGAGTTCGGTCCTGACGGACACTCCGATGCTGATGTAGCGCTTCACGCGCTGATGGATGCAATGCTCGGTGCACTTGCACTTGGTGATATTGGGAAACACTTTCCGGACACTGATGAAAAATGGCGTGGTGCTGACAGTATAAAATTACTACAAGTCATATATGAGATGATATCAGCAAAGGGATACAAACTTGGAAATGCTGACATTACAATAGTCCTCCAGACCCCGCGCCTTGCCCCATACATCGAACAAATGCGACAAAGAATCGCTACAGCACTTTCAAGCGACATAGGCACAATCAGCATAAAAGCAACTACTGAAGAAAAACTCGGTTTCACAGGCGATAGCACAGGGGTCTCCGCAACAGCTGTGGTATTGCTACAAAATTAAAAAGCACAGTCTCTTCGCCACGCATGCAGGTTTGGGACGGATGGTAACAAGTTAAAAAATAATATTTACAAATAGTTACAAAAATGTTGTCATTTCGCCATCTTTGATGTATAATACGCATCGAGGTAAGCGATATGATAGATGCACTGATTGGTCAGTTAAGAATTATTTACAACCAAATAACCGTACTGCTCTTATCCCTTAGGTACACTGTCAGAATATGGGATGTAATTGATATCCTTATTGTTGCATTTATAGTATATCGACTCTTGTCGTTTATGCGCAAAACAAGCGCCAGCAGTGTTATGAAGGGCATCATTTTGGTTGGTGCTGTCGCTGTGATATCCAATTTTCTGGAAATGACAGTACTCGGTTACCTCCTGCGTCAAGTACTGCAAATGGGAGTCATTGTTCTTATTATATTGTTTCAGCCTGAAATCCGAAAAATGTTTGAGCGCATGGGCATAAGCAAGTTGAATATCTTTTTTACAAAACGCGGTCGTTATGAGAATATCGAAGCCGGAATAATGAGTGTGGTTTCAGCAAGCGCTGCGATGGCGGAAAGTGAAACCGGCGCGATTATTGTGTTTGAACGAGAGGTAGGTCTTAACGACTATGCAGTTACAGGCACAAAGGTAGACGCACAAGCCTCATCAGAGCTAATACAGAATATCTTCTACCATAATTCACCGTTGCATGACGGCGCTCTAATAATCAGGGAAGGGCGACTGCTTGCGGCGGCTTGTATGCTGCCTTTATCAAATAACATAAACCTCAATCGCGACCTCGGCATGAGACACAGAGCCGGAGTTGGCATCAGTGAACGCTCAGACGCCGTTGTCGTAATCGTATCAGAACAATCGGGTATTGTATCTATAGCAATAGATGGAATGCTAAAGCGCCATTTATCCAAAGATACAGTCGAGAAACTACTAAGAAAAGAACTTATTCTCAGTGGCAACATCAGACCGGGCAAACACACAAAACCTAAAGCAGTAAAAGGGGAGGAGAGTAACTGATGCTCCGGAGAACTCTGAATAAAATATTTAGCAGCAGGGTTTTTTACATTATTTTTGCTTTGCTTGCTTCGGTTGTGCTTTGGTTCTATGTAGAAATAACTGAAAACGAAGAGCAGACTCATGTTGTATCCGATATCCCGATTGTTTGGCGGAATGAGGACTTAATGCGCGACAGGGGATTCCTTATAGTAAATCACTACCCACAAACAATAGATCTTACATTCGAAGTACCGCTCGCACTTGTCAGCCAGTTAAATAACAGCACTATCTCTGTTGCGGTCGATCTTGCTGGTATCACTCGCACCGGGCATGTCTCTCCTCTATATGAGATCATTTACCCGCCCGGATTGAATCTAAACGCCATTGGAACACCGAGGCGTTCGATTGATCGAATAACACTACTTATAGACCAGTTATCTGTGAGAACAGTCGAAGTCAGAGGCGAATACAGAGGAGGCACGGCTGAAGAAGATCTTGTTGCCGATGCGGCGGAGTTTGACCCACCGATCATTTCCATTTTCGGACCTGAAGATATCATTTCAAGAATCCACCAAGCATATGTTCCGATACTCAGGGAGAATCTCGACTCTACCTACATAGATGAATTAGGGTTTATGCTCCTCGATGAACATGGATATGAGCTTGATCCCAATTTGCTTGAGCTCGTTTCTACAAATGTCGAAACAATTCACACAACCATTAGAATAAGGCAAGTAAAATCGGTGCGATTGGATGTTGGGCTCATACATGGGGCAGGTTCTACCACACAAAACACCATAATGTCGATTGAGCCTGAATATATAACAGTATCAGGCGAACCGGAAGCTTTGAGAAACTTTAACATACTTCATATAGGCAATTTTGATATGAGCAGTTTCACTCGTGTCGCTACAGATGTATTTTCAATTGTTCCACCGGCGCACATCACACTTGAATCAAGTGAAACAACGGCAATTTTCGGAGTCGAAGTTATAGGTCTTGATTTTGTCGATTTTAATGTAGAAAGCATATTTATGATCAATGTCCCACCCGAACACCATGTCGAATTGGTTTCCCCTAGTATCCCTATAAGAATACGCGGAAATAGTGATGACTTAGAGCAGATCACCGCTATGAACATCAGAGCTGTTGTGGACCTTACTGACTTTACAGCAGGACGTCACAGACCGCTGGCAAGGGTATATGTAGATGGAACTACCGCGAATGTCGGTGCTATTGGCGAGCACCGTATACCCATCATAATACATCCTGATTAGGTACTGATAAGTGTTTGGATATATACGCCCATTACAGGGTGAACTCAAAGTCAGAGAGCTTGAGCGATTTAAGGCATGTTATTGCGGGCTATGCCACTCACTCGGAAAAAAGTACGGATTAGCAGCGCGTTTTATTCTCAATTACGAATTGGTTTTTCTGAGCATGTTATTATGGGGTGAAGATGAGCCTGTTACTGTAAAGCAAGGGCGATGCATTGCGAGTCCATTATGCAAAAAACGATATTGTACAAGTAGTGAAGCTCTTAATATCTGCGCAGGGTACAGCGTAATACTAACCCGCTGGAAGCTTATAGATACAATCTCCGATGAGCCATTTGTCAAAGCACTTCCACACAGACTTGCATTGCTCTTCCTCTCGCGAGGATATAGAAAAGCCGCTAGGGATTTCCCTGAGTTTGACAGCAATGTAAAAACCGAGCTTGAGGCGCTCTCCCGGTGCGAAGCAGAATTCGGAAAATCACTGGACGGCGCAGCAGATAAGTTTGCAACAATCCTTAGAGCAGCCGTTCCGATGGTAATGCCGGAAAAGCAGCGACGTCCATTGAGCGAAATGCTTTACCACATAGGACGATGGATTTACATTATAGACGCATGTGATGATTATAATCGAGATGTAAAATCAGGCAACTATAATCCAGTTGCAATACAATACCCGCCTGAGAGAAACAGACTTCCGGACACAAGCATTCCAAGACTAAAGACAACTCTCACGCATTCGAACAATCTGGCTGTTTCCGCTTTTGAGCTTCTGCCGGTTAACGCATGGTCACAAGTTATCGAAAATATGTTATACTTGGGGATGCCGGATGCTTGTATTCGCGTGTTTGAAGGCAAATGGCCGCCAAAATGTCAAAAAAATAAATTAGAACGGACGTAATAGATGAACGATCCCTACAAAATTCTCGACATTCCACATACCGCGACAGATGATGAAGTAAAGAAGGCTTATCGTGAACTGGCGCGGAAATATCATCCCGATAATTATCATGATAATCCTCTTTCAGACCTTGCTCAGGAAAAAATGAAAGAAGTCAACGAGGCGTATAATGATGTCATGCGCATGCGTGAGGGCGGTGGAAACAGCGGCTCATACCGACCGGGTGCGGGTCATTCCGGTGCATCCGGAGGAAGTAGTGAAGGTGCGAAGGTACGCGCAGCAATAAACTCGGGAGATTTAAGGTATGCCGAGGATCTTCTCAAAAGTTTTCCCGCCAGAAATGCCGAATGGAACTTTCTTATGGGCAGCCTGTGTTACCGCAAGGGCTGGCTTGATGATGCATTCAGTCATTTTCAGACAGCATCTAACATGGAACCCGGAAACACTGAATACAGACAGGCTCTTGCATTTATGAGTCAGGGCGGTCATGCATATAGGACATATGGTCAGGGGCACAGGCATGTGCAGAATCAGGGTTGTGATACCTGCGATTGCTGTAGTGCATTGTGCTGCATAAACATGTGTTGCTGTAATTAATGCAATGAATAAAAAGACACGTGCTATGACATTGTCAGCGTTGTTTGCTGCATTGTCTGTCGTCTTGCTTTACATAGCATCAATATGGCCAACCGGTCAAGCCGGGTTGGTTGCGGTGGCGGCGCTCTTTGTTGCGGCAGCAGTCATAGAAAATGGGGTCGGCTCCGGCATCTCGGTGTTTGTGGTTAGTTCGGTACTTGGTATGCTGGTAGTTCCCAACAGAGCAGCACCGATTCTGTATATAGTTTTTTTCGGTTATTATCCTGTGCTCAAGAGCCTTATCGAGCATATAAAGAGTACGGTTTTACAATGGGTTTTTAAGCTGCTGGTTTTTAACGCTGCATTATCGGTAGTGTGGTTTCTTTTGAAGGAGCTAGTTATAAATGATACAGAAAGCTTGCCGGGCGCTTTTCTGCTTTATCTTGGCGGCAACATAGTGTTTATAATTTTCGATTATGGATTTTCAAAATTAATCCGGTTTTATATAGATCGGATATCAACATTTACCAGGTAAGCACTGATTAAGTCCAAAAAACTCACTCCACACACCACAATTCGCAAATAAGAATAAGGGTTGCTACAACCCTAACAACAGGAGTCAATAGATGATAAAAAGCATGACCGGCTACGGAGGTGCGAAAGGCACCTCAGGACAACTCGGGATATCAATAGAAGTAAAAAGCGTTAATAACAGATACCTCGACTGCACCATCAAAATCCCGAGAGTATATACCGCGTTGGAAGAACCTTTAAAATCTGTTGTACAGCAACATATCTCGCGTGGCAAAGTTGATGTATTCATAATGATCGACACATCGAATGCAGACGATGTTGAAATAAAGATGAACCTCCCGCTTATAGAGGCATATATCAAAGCGCTAAAAGACATGTCCGAACACTTTGAAATATCCTGTGATTTGAGTGTGATAGACGTCACGCGGTTTTCCGATGTTTTGCGAGCTGAAAAGCGCGAAACGGATAATGAACAGCTATTAACCGATATCTCCGCAATTCTCAAAGATGCACTTTCCGAATTCAACAAGATGCGAAATCGCGAAGGAAAGAAACTGCACACTGATTTTATTGAGCGTCTGAATAAAATTGAGAAGCTTACATCCCAAGTTGAGGAAATTTCGCCTAAATCGGTTGCTGAATATAGGGTGAAGCTTGAAACACGAATGCAGGAGGTTCTGCAGACGGCGAATATAGACGAAGCGCGTATTCTCACCGAAGCTGCAATCTTTGCCGATCGCGTCGCCATTAACGAGGAAACTGTGCGCCTGCGTAGCCATATAGCTCAGCTTAGAGAAATGCTGGATGCAAGCGAGCCTGTGGGGCGGAAGATAGATTTCCTGATTCAGGAGTTTAACAGAGAGGCAAATACCATCGGCTCAAAAGGTAATGATACGGATATCTCAAGAGTAGTCGTGGAAATGAAATCTGAGATAGAAAAGATTCGGGAACAAGCTCAGAATGTTGAATAAGATTAAATGCTAAATGCTTAGTGCTCAGTTAGTTACGAGGTATATATGAAACTTATAAATATTGGATTTGGAAATGTGGTTTCGGCGCAAAGGATAGTCGCGATAGTCAGCCCTGAATCAGCGCCGATAAAGAGAGTGATTTCAGACGCACGCGAAAAGAGCCAGCTCATAGATGCAACATACGGACGACGTACCAGAGCTGTAATAATAACAGATAATGGCTCAATAATACTATCTGCAATACAGCCCGAAACGATTGCAGGTCGCGTAACAGGAAAGAATGAACAGGACATAGTAAACCTCAATGATGATTGAAAAGGATAAAACTATTGCAGCATGTATGAAATAACTAAAATCATAATTGCGGCTGCATTACATTAAACTGATAGGAGAAAAATAAATGTTATACCCTTCATTGGCAAGTCTGCTCAAGCAAGTAAATAGTCGTTACCTTCTCGTAAACATAATCGCGAGACGTTCGAGAGATATCTCCAACAGCGCAAATGAGCGCGGCGAGATTTTCGATGAAAAACCCGTATCGAAGGCTATCGATGAAATCGCAGCAGGCGAGCTGCGCATCACTTTGCCCGAAGAGCTTTAATTAAGCAAAATGAAACAGAATGTCGCAAGAATTGCTGTGTCTGCGGCAACATTCGCTATAGATAAGCCGTATGACTATATAATACCGGATGACTTAGCGGAACAGTCAGTACCTGGAATGCGGGTGCTTGTTCCATTTGGTCGAGGGAACCGAAGAAGCGAAGGGATCATCCTTTCGCTTGCTTCAGAGAGCGAAAAAAAACTAAAGCATATCGAACAGCTTCTTGACGATGCGCCTGTTTTGAGTATGGAAAATTTGAAGCTTGCGCTATGGATGAGCGATAGATTTTTCTGTACAGTCTATGATGCACTGCGTGCAATGCTCCCCGCCGGGATGTGGTTTAAAGACGGTATTAGGCGGCAGAATGACAAAACAGTAAAAGTCGCGATACTCAGTGTCCACAGAGATGAAGCTGATGCATTAGCAAAAGAAAAAAAGTCGAAGTCACCCAGACAGGCAGAAATTTTGCAATTGCTTGCAGGTGTCGGAAGTATGACAATCCGGGATATTTGCAGCATAACCGGAGCTGCACCTGCCGCCATAAACACACTTGCAAAGCAAAAGCTATTACACATTGAGGCGCATGAGGTATACAGGCGTCCCGAGATAAGAATCAATAAAAATCCCGCACCTATCAAGTTAAACAGCGAACAAACCGCAGCTTATGAAAACATCGCGCCGCTGATAGGAACTAACAAACCTGAAGCTGCATTATTATTTGGCGTGACCGGAAGCGGCAAAACAATGGTTTATATCAAGCTGATTGAACAAGCTCTGGCGAAAGGAAAGACAGCTATTGTCCTTGTACCGGAAATAGCATTGACTCCCCAAACGGTCAGCATTTTTGCTTCATATTTCGGGGATGACGTCGCAGTTTTACACAGTGCGCTTGGTACAGGAGAGCGTTTTGATGAATGGAAGCGCATTCGCACAGGCACGGTTCGTGTCGTTGTCGGAACTCGTTCCGCCGTGTTTGCGCCTGTTGAGAACATTGGGTTGATTGTAATTGACGAAGAGCAGGAACATACCTATAAATCTGAGAGTAACCCGAGATATCATGCACGCGAAATCGCAAAATACCGTGTCGCACATTCAGGTGCGCTTCTGCTCTTATCATCAGCCACGCCATCGATCGAGAGCATGTATAATGCAAAATCCGGAAAATACAAGCTCTTTCGCATAAGCGGCAGGTTCAACGAGCAAAATATGCCGGATGTTATTATAGCCGATATGCGCGTTGATCTAAAAAACGGATATGCAGGTTCAATAGGCTCAGTGTTGCGCGGAGAACTTGAAAATAATATAAAAAACGGTCAGCAAAGTATTTTGTTTATAAACCGCAGAGGCACTAATCCGCTCATTGCATGCGGGGAATGCGGTTATACATATAGATGTGATAAATGCACTGTAAACATGACATATCATTCCGCAAATCAGAGACTATTATGCCACTACTGCGGTTTTTCTCTTCCCATACCACTTCAATGCACACAATGTGGTGGTAAGCTCAAGTATGTCGGAGCCGGAACTCAGAAGGTTGAGACCGAGCTCAACGAGCTCTTTTCGGGAGTAACTATCGTTCGGATGGATGCAGATACAGTCTCCCGAATCAATTCTCATGATAAGCTGCTTTCTTACTTTAGGGAAGGAAAAGCCCAGATTTTACTTGGAACTCAAATGGTCACAAAGGGACTTGATTTTGAAAATGTTACCTTGGTTGGCGTCTTATCGGCCGATGCCTCACTATATATGAGTGACTACCGTGCTCATGAGAGGACATTTTCAATTGTCACTCAGGTAGTTGGGCGTTCAGGCAGGGGAGAAAAGCCCGGAAGAGCAGTCATTCAGACATTTACTCCCGAACATGATGTTATAAAGCTTGCATCTCGGCAGAACTATGATGGTTTTTTTGAGCAAGAGATGATTTTCCGCCGCGCACTCGGCAGCCCTCCTGTACGCGATTTATTAACAATATCCGCAACGGGAACAGATGAGACGGCGGTTTTACAGGCGCTTATGGTGCTGCATAGGGCGCTTTCCGGTTACTTTCAAGATATTGCCAACAGTATTAATTTGTTGGGACCGGCACCAGCACCTATTCCTAAGGTAAATAATAGGTATAAATATAGACTTTTGCTGAGTTGTGACAACACAAAGAGGGTCAGGGAAACAGTTGCACATTGTATACGTGAGTTTTCGCGTGACAAAAGCAGCAAGGGCGTGACTGTTTACGCTGACTCCGACTCATATGACTAGTGCAACGTATTCGAAATAAAATTCCTTAAAGGAGATGTTTATGGCATTAAGAACTATTCTTACCGGCGACGACCCGGCGCTTAGAAAGAACAGCCGGGAGGTCACAGATTACAACAAACGCTTACACGAGCTTCTTGATGATATGCATGAGACGCTGGATGATGCAAATGGACTTGGATTGGCAGCGCCGCAAGTGGGAGTCCTTCGTAGGGCTGTGTTGATAGTTGATATTGATAACGAATCTGAGCCGCCCGTAGAGACTACAATCGAACTTATAAACCCTGAAATATTTGCTAAATCAGGCGTTCAGGAAGGAACCGAGGGCTGTTTGAGCATTCCGGGTCTTTATGGAACGGTTGCACGCCCAGAAATCGTAAAGGTCAGAGCAAATGACAGAAATGGCAATAGCTTTGAGCTGGTGTGCAAGGGTTTAACAGCCCGGGCTGTATGTCATGAGATAGATCATCTTAACGGAGTTATTTTTACGACATTGACAGAGCAGACATATACCGAAGAAGAACTTGATAAAATGCGCGAAGAAGAGAAAAAGCCGCATACAAAGTAATTGTCCCCCATATATCCCGGTTATCCGGGTCAGGAGGTTGGAAATCAATGAGAATCGTATTTATGGGAACGCCGGATTTCGCAAAGGCATCACTTGAGAAGCTTTATAACGATGGACATAATATCGTCGGAGTATTCACACAACCAGATAGACCGCGCAGCCGAGGTATGAAGGTAACATTCAGCCCGGTAAAAGAGCTGGCGTTGTCTCATGGAACACCTGTCTTCCAGCCGAAAACGCTAAAAGATGGCGAAGCAGCGGAAATACTGAGAAATCTTGATTGTGAACTCATTGTAGCAGTGGCGTATGGAAAATTGCTGCCTCGTGAAATACTTAATATTCCTCAGTATGGAGCAATCAATATCCATGCATCACTTTTACCAAAATATCGTGGGGCTGCCCCAATTCAATGGGCTATACTTAATGGAGATAAAGAAACAGGAGTTACTTCAATGTTCATGGCAGAGCAACTTGACGCGGGTGATATTCTGCTTGTGGGAAAAACTCAGATCGGAGCTGACGAAACTGCCGGTGAACTTTTTCAGCGCCTCGAGATTTTGGGTGCTGACATTTTGAGCAAAACCGTCGCGGCAATCACAAACGGTGAGCTCAGGCGGGTTACACAAAATCACAGCGAAGCAACCTATGCTCCGCCGCTCAGCAAGGAATTATCTCCGCTCGATTGGTCAGATACTGCCCACAATATAAAGTGTAAAGTACGAGGATTAAACCCTTGGCCTATTGCTACAACTGAGTTTAAAGGTACGAATTACAAAGTATTCTCCGTTGATATTAACGAAAAGAAAACAGGAAAACAGCCCGGTGAAATTGTCTCGGCAGGAAAGTATGGACTTGAAGTAGCTTGTGCGGACGGAAGCGTTATAATCAAAGACCTGCAAGCACCCGGTGGAAAGCGAATGGCTGCGGCTGATCATATCAGGGGGAATCCACTGTTAAGCAATCGCTGAAACAATTCTCCGGAGGATAGTTAGATGAGAAATGCAAAAGGAATGTTATCTGCTCGTGAAGCGGCGCTTAAAGTCCTTGGAATGTACCGCCGAAATAAGGCTTGGTCAGATATAGCGCTCGATAATGTTTTGAGAAATGTGGAGCTCCCAAAGGTAGATGCAGCGCTCGCATCTCGAATTGTATATGGGGTTTTGCAGAATATGACTTTATGCGATTTCTACGGCGCACATTATTCAACCATAGAACTAAAAAAGCTTGAACCGCGTGTACACGATATCCTTCGTCTATCTATATATCAGATACTATTTCTGTCTAAAATACCAAATACTGCAGCAGTTAATGAAGGCGTTGCGCTTGTGAAAAAATATTCAAACAGTCGTGCTGCCGGTTATTTAAATGCTGTGCTTCGCAAGATTTCCAAAGCAGCTGATGACGGAACTTTGCCTGAGGTAACCGGTAGTGAGATAAATCGGTTATCAACAGTATATAGTCACCCGCAGTGGCTAGTTGAGGAGCTCGTCGGAACATTAGACGAGCTATCTGCTGAGGCCTTTCTTATCGAAAACAACAAGGCAGATATTCCGGTGACTGCTCAAGTTAATACACTAATAACAAATACAGATGACATAATAACTGCCCTCAAATCCGAAGGTGTTGAGGGTTCTAGGCATGAATTCCTCGAAGATTGTATTGACCTGCACAGCGCCGGAAATATATCGCATCTCGGAGTCTATAAAAAGGGAATGATCTATATACAGGACGCCGCGTCACGACTTGCAATAATGGCGGCGTCACCGAAAGCGGGCGACTTTATCATTGATGGCTGTGCCGCACCTGGGGGTAAGTCTTTTAGTTTAGCCATGATGATGAAAAATTCGGGTCGCATTTTAGCATGTGATATACACGCGTCAAAGTTGAGGCATATTGAAACAGGTACCGCCAGATTGGGGATATCGATCATCGAAACCATTCAACGAGATGCTCAGGAAAAAGCAACAGAGCAAGCCGACATGGTAATCGCAGACGTGCCTTGCTCGGGACTTGGAATCATCAGAAAAAAACCTGAAATAAGATATAAGTCTATGTTGGATATAAAAGGGTTGCCGGAACTGCAACTGAAAATCCTTAACTCATTATCGGAACAAGTCAAGCCCACAGGAACATTGCTATATTCAACATGCACCATATTAAAACGCGAAAATGAGGATGTTGTTCGGATGTTTCTTAAAGAAAACAGCAATTTTAAACCCGAACCATTCGTACTTCCCGGAATTGGTCACGTCCCGGACGGAATGATCACCCTATGGCCGCATATAAACAAAACCGATGGGTTTTTTATTTGCAAAATGAAACGTGTGTAAAGAATAATACATTGAGCGATGAAATTACAAAAATACAGGCGCTGAGCGCAACAGCCACGCATAGCTGCGTGAACTGTGATGTACGACTAATCAATATGTGATATTAGTTAAAATAAGCGTTGCCATTTTTGGTTTTATATGATATTTTACCAACAAATCTGCATTCAGTAGTGGACTATGCGAATTTTGAAGTCATCATGGAGAAGGTGGAGAACTACCCCCGGAATGAAAAAACAACAATGTGGAGGTTAACTATGAAAAGAGCAAAACACTTATCACGCACTGCTACTAGCTTGTTACTGATGATAGGTCTGGTGATGTCTATGTTCACCGGATTTACGGCATTTGCGGCTGACACAGTAATGAACGCAGCAGAAACACCGGTGCAGGCATCATCAGTTACATACAACGGCTGGAATGAGGCTGAATTGCAGAATTTGCTGAATGAAACTGATGTTGTACTCACTACCGATGGGATTGGCATCTTCGGAACACTCACGATCCCCCGAGACAGAACACTAACTGTTGAAGGACGACTTGTGGTGCATGGCGTTCTTAATGCAACAGGAACTCTTGCAAACAATGGTCAAGTACATAACCAGTATTACGCTGTTATCAATGTTATGCAGGGTGGCAGACTTGAAAACAATGGATTCTTGCAAAACAACACCTTTGGAACTATTAATGTTTATTGGTCTGGAGAAATCGTTGGCAATCCTGTAAGCGGCAATGGTCCGGTTAATACTGTACCGGCTATACTGGGAGAGGTTCATTTAATCACAGACGATATAATTGAAATTGAATTTAACGCACCGGTTAATGAGCAACAGGCAAGGGAAGCCTTCACAATTATGGTCGATGGAGGTCCGGCAGTCTGGACATTCCTTTCTTATTTTGACTTCGGTGTGTATGGCGAGCGCGGCGGCGTTGTTAACGTTCGCTTGGAAGAGGGGCTTGATGCAGGCGAACCACGCGGAAGAAGACGTGAACTTGCAACAACAGAAGCTTGGCTTGCACAAACCGACCACGTAAGGGGTCCGATTGCTGCGGCAAGACTAACCGTAGAATTTGACGGAGAAACAACGACGGCGCAGTGGGTACCGTTTTATACGGAAAGAAACCTAGGACACATGTCCAGAGTCCTTACCTATATTTCAGGTGAAGGTGGAAACAATGGGCGCGTAGGCGGTGCAACCGGTACGGGTACCGGCAGCATCCACCAAACACTCCCACCCAATACACATGCTATGAACATCTTCGGTCCGGATATGGAGCCTAGATACAATGAAGAGTTTGTAGTAAGACAGGTTGGCGAAGGTCTGCACAGATTTTTTGGTAGGGGAGAGTTCCTAGCGTTGCCAATGGTTAGATCTGGTTTCCGCACGCTTATCGTAGGTCCTTCTCAATCGGTTTATGAAGCTCCTCAGTTCCGTGATCTTTATGTTCACGGAGTAACCGACGATACTTTCACTCGTCGAAACATTAAAGCCACATCAGTGCCTGGCAACTTCAATCCGACTTACGGTTCTTTTGAAAGACCGTTTATTGTTGTTACTTCTGATGATATTATGCGCCATGACAGCCCAATGAATGCATATGGCGAAACAATATTTACAATTGATGCTGACGGTCAGCGTGTATACAATGACGATATCGTCGGATCTCGCCGCATATCTGCACGACCAAGATCAGACTTTTTCTATTTGGGAGAAGCCGTCTTTGATTTCTTCTGGGAAGTGGGCGCACGTCAAGGCAGCAGACAGTTCCCGATTGGTCCAAATAATTACTGGGATGATTTCCGTTTCGACCTGCATATTGAAAGAGCTTTTGACAATGCAATAGCTCAAGGCTTATGGCCAAATACGATATTGACGGCGACCCATGACTTTTGCGGAAGAGCGTTTACACGATCAGAGCGCATTAAAAACTTTTATATGTACGGCGCAATGGTATTTTGGGAGTTTATGCCTGAAAGCAGATACTTTGATTGGCTGTCAATGCCTATTAATACTCGTGGTGAGATGTATCTCTATGACTATGACTTATACTGGGCATTGAGTGGCTTGCACGGAAGGGAAGAGTTCTGGACAGGTGTAGGAACCGGGCAGCAAGCAAGTTCAATTGATGACACTTCAAAGTGGAGAACACCGTGGTTCAGGGACAATCAACCTGATAACTATGGTCTTCCAGCCTGCGCAAGACCCATAGCTGTTGATGCGGTTACAGGCGAGCAGCTGCCTTTTGGCACTGTACGCGGAAATATGTTCCCGGGTCCACATTGCCCGACTTGTGCGACAGGCACTTGTGTTGAAGGCATCAGAGGTGTGCCTCATGCGCCTTTGCATATAACAGATGTTGTTGTTTCTTCTCACAACCAAATAATGGTATATTTCAATCGCGTTGTAAGCACAAGAGCAGCAGCAGTTCATGCCGGTAACTTCCAAGTTTGGATAGGCGATACAATGGTTCCCGCTAATCAACTTTCTCAAACAGGCGGCTACCATTGGAACAGTATCCGTTTACAAACGAACACCGGTGGTGTTAACTTCGTTACAGGTGCTGTACCCACGCCGGAATGGCGCTTGGATAACGGCAGACCTTATGGAAGATTTTTCAATGGATTCACACAAACGGATCTTGACGAGCGCAGCATAGCAAACGGTGGTTGGATATTAAACAACCAAGCTCTAGGCAGATATCCTCTTGCTTTTGGTGAGTTTATAGATCTTGAGAGAGCTATAAATGAATTTGGCGCAGGCATGAGACCCGAAGGCGTCTCTATAGTATATACAGGAGCGGCGTCTGTCACTGTGAGCAACACTATCCATGGTCCAAACCCTATCGGCGGTCCAATTCTTGACTGGGCAGGAAATGAATTATCAAGAGTCGGTGAAAGAATCCCTGCAAGATTTGAACCTTGGCAAGCTGTAGCTTATAGAAGTGCGCTTACAGGTCTTTACACTTATCTTGACACCGTTATCGGGACACACCCGAGACATCAATTCCGACAAAAAGATGTTGCGATAACCGCTACATTGCAAATGGAATCTTTGTTCCAAAACAACACAGACATAACACATGACCATCTTGCAAGTGCAATTTTAGGTTGGGATGGAACATTAGATGCAGGCGGAAACCGAAACATGGTGAATGGTTTCCAAAACGCATTCCCTGCAGGTCTGCCATTCAGTCGATTGCTTGCTTCCGGAAATATGACAGGCAACGCTTCGGCTGCTGATCTGGCAAACAGCCAAATCCCTGGAACTACTGTATGGCTTTACGACACATCTGTAAGATACGACAGACCTGGTCAGAGAATATCAGACGGAGCAGTCAGATCAAGCGGCGGTATGCATGTTGCTGCTGGTTCTGTTCGCGGACGCCATCCGGGTAGATTACCGTTTATGAATCAGATGCATACTACTAACGTTGGCGATTTATACAGAATAGGCGGTTGGGGAGGAAACAACTTCCAAACCGAAGATATTCATGTTATGAGAGATTTCAATCTGGACAGATACAGAATTGAAAATCTTGTCCTTCACGAAGGCGGGCATGGTATTGACAGCTTCCAGCGCGGTCAGAACTTCGGTCATGAAATGTATGCAGATATGAGTTCTGCTTGGTTGGCAGCAACAAACCCAGCTAACGGAAGAAGGTGGAATACTGTAGATAATGTAGCTGCATACTTTGGCGCGAACAGAGGTGAGTATGTATCAACTGCTGCAAACTACTGGGCAGGCACTATGCGCGAGTCATTCTCAGGCACTAACGATGGTGTATGGACACCTGTAAGTACGAGAGAAGAGTTCTTCCGTTATGATCCATGGGGATTTGAAGGATGGAGAAGGCTTTCTTGGAACGGTGAACTTGGTCTATGGTTTAATGATGCAAATGGTAACCCCCAAGTTGGTAATCCCGTTTACAGAGTAATGCTTGAAGATTGGGAGCTTCTCAGAGATCAAAATCCTGAGTTTGCTCACTGGAGAAACTCAAGCTATCTTATGGCTTGGGGATCATCCATTATAGAAACCGCACATCATAACCCATATACAGAAGCTCGTAACAACGCAGCAGCTGGGTCGCAAATAGATAATAGAATAAGGTGGGTATCTTGGAACATTCCGCATATTTGGGATGTATATCCTAACCTTGCACCGTCAAATCCCAACTTCCCGAATAATCGATTTGACTTTGCCGGAGCTGATTTCCAAGCGACAGGAATTGATGCACAGCGCGGCGGCACACCTCACCACCCAATGCCAGCATTTGGTACTGTCCCTGTTGAGCAGATGACTCCTTTACAAAATCAAACCCATCCGTTCCACAGACCGGGCGGTATACAAAGACCGATCAGAACTCCTGAAATTTCAGCTCTCGCAGCACCTGTAGCTGCCACGGTCATTGAGGGGTCGGAGAGAATCCCATCTCGTCCTATATTGGTGGAATTTGAGATAGTTTATAACGGTTATGAGATAACCAATAACAATTCTCAGACCAGCTTTGACCTGAGAATAAATGGTCAGTATACTCATTTCTACTTTTGGAGCTTTGAAGTAAATGACAACGGAGACATTGCTATAGTAACCGTCCGTTTGGATTGGCCTTTAAACAGAAACGACTATGTTGAAGTTATAAGCAGAGTTGTCCCTACCACCGATATTACCTTCACTCTCGACATTTTCAACAATGGTCAAGGAGGCTCACCAAGCAGACCTAACGAAAGCTTATATCAAGCAAGACTTGTCCGCATGTGGCCATTGGTTGATGGCGTCGGAGTCTTGGTTCCAATGGATGTGGAAATAACAGCATATGATCAAGACAATAACGATGCAATGCAGTTTATTAACAGGAATCGGCAGTGGTGCGATACGGCGGGCTGGCAGAACTATTATGTTAACTTTGACGCAGACACCAGTGCTCAGTGGCAATACATCTACTTTACAATAACTGCATTTGGACAGACTGTGGAAGCACGACTGGTCAACAACCAGTTTGTTGCAGCTCCGGTAGATGTAATTGGGTTAAATGCCTTCAACAATGGCAATGACAACAATGTATCATTAGCTAATTTGGGCGTGATCCGAATCTGGACACAGCTAAACGGCATCAACGCACTTGTTCCGTATGCTAATCTGACCGTAATGGCTGAGTTGCCCAATGGCGATTGCGCTATGCAGTTTGTCCGCATTAACCGGATCTGGAATAATCCGGATTACGTCAATCTCATTGATGTAACCAAGGTTAATGCTCCATGGCAGTACATAGACTTTGCTGTGGAACTTAATAATCAGGTTGCGAAGCTTAGACTGATTAACAATCTATACTAAATAACAACTCAATCCGGGGACAATCTTGTATTAGCTTGGCGGCTAAAACCGCCAAGCTAAACCCTTGGTTAGCGCAGATTAATTTGCGCGGATTTAATCAGTGTTTACCTTGAATTGGGAAAACCAAGAAAATTATATGAATGGGTGTAATTATGCCATTTGAAAAAACTGATATAAAATCAATGCTGCTTGAAGAGCTTGAAACATATTTTAAATCTATTGGTGAACGCTCGTTTCGCGCCAAACAGGTATTCATCTGGCTGCATAGCGGAGCTGGAAGCTTCAGTGAAATGACCAACTTGCCCGAATCGCTGCGTGCAAAGCTGGATGCCGAGTTATATATAACAAAACCAACTCCAATAGATACGCAAGTATCTCAAATCGACGGAACTATCAAGTATTTATGGCAACTACATGATGGTTCAACTGTGGAAAGCGTAGTGATGAATTACTCATATGGCAATACAGTCTGCATTTCTTCACAAGTCGGTTGTAGGATGGGCTGTGCTTTTTGTGCGTCATCCATCGGTGGACTCATACGAAATCTTACTGCATCTGAAATGCTGGACCAGGTTCTGTTCTCCCAATCGCAATCCGGTCATAAAATTTCAAATGTAGTGCTCATGGGCATAGGTGAGCCTCTTGATAATTTTGATAATCTAATTCGTTTTCTAAGTCTCATTAACCATCCATCCGGGATGAATATCGGTTCAAGGCGTATTTCTATATCTACTTCCGGCATTGTAGAAAATATTGACAAACTAGCTGATTATGGGATACAATCTACGTTAACGGTTTCTCTTCACGCTCCGGACGATATTACCAGAACGCAGCTAATGCCGATAAATCGCGAATATGGTGTCGATAGATTGCTTAAAACCTGCGACAGCTATTTTGCAAAAACAGGACGACGCGTTTCGTATGAATATGCTATGATTGACGGCATAAATGATACCTCGCAACAAGCGGAGCTGTTGGCAAAAAAACTCAGGAAAAGCGGAAGCCACGTCAATATTATTCCAATGAGCGAAGTTCCGGAACGAACACTTTGCGGCAGTTCACCGGAAAAAATAAAAAACTTTGTGCGAATTCTCAAAGAACGTGGTATTAACTGCACGGTTCGTCGAAGTTTGGGTAAGGACATCACAGCCTCGTGCGGACAGTTACGAGTAAGACATTTATCAAAAGAGGTCATTAAATGAACCTGTGGGGAACAACCAATTGTGGTAAAATAAGACGGCAAAATGAGGACGTTTTCAAAATTCTTATCGATAAGGGAAAAAACGTCTCTGTACTTGTAGTCTGTGACGGCATGGGCGGCGCGAACGCAGGAAACATTGCCAGCACATTGGCAGCAGATGCATTTGTGCATCACATGGAAAAGTTTATTGATAATGTCGGTGTACAAAGCGATGTGGCTATGAGGATGGCAGATGCGGTCCTTGGTGCGAACAAGGTCGTCTACGATAAAAGCGCTCAAAACGAAGAGTATGCCGGGATGGGAACGACGCTTACCGCAGCGATTTCGACTCCTGACGGCGAAGTGGTCGTAAATATTGGTGACAGCCGGGCTTACCATGTAACAACCGGCGGCATAACCCAAGTTACCAAAGATCACTCAGTAGTTGAGGACATGGTGTTAAGAGGCGACCTAACGCGCGCCGAAGCGAGAAGACATCCGAATAAAAACCTCATAACCCGCGCACTCGGCACTAGCAGCGATGAGGAACCTGATGTGTTTTTCCTGAATCTCAATCCGGGAGAGCACCTTCTTCTGTGCTCTGATGGTCTGTCAAACATTGTGCTGGACAGCGAGATATTATTTGAATTACAGCAGGGAAGATCAGTACGCGAAAGTTGCGAAAGACTTGTGGATATGGCTCTGTCACGCGGTGCCCCGGATAATGTGACAACAGTCATCTTTAGGAAATAGAGAAATTGATTACCCTCAAAGGGAGGTATGTTAGTGGACGGCAACGATAAGTATGTCGGAAGAATACTTGATAACAGATACGAGATTTTAGAGCTGATCGGTACAGGCGGAATGGCATTGGTGTATAAGGCGCGATGTCACCGTCTGAACAGGATGGTCGCTATAAAGATATTGAAAGAAGATCTTGCCGGGGATGAGGAATTCCAAAGGCGCTTTTATACTGAGTCTCAGGCTGTTGCCATGCTTTCGCATCCAAATATTGTAGCGGTATATGACGTTAGTCGCTCGGGTAACACTGAGTATATCGTTATGGAACTCATTGAAGGGATAACCCTGAAGCAGTATATCAACAGAAAAGGATTGCTCAATTGGAAAGAAGCTCTTCATTTTGCGACTCAAATTACAAAAGCACTCAGCCATGCGCATTCACGCGGTATTATTCACCGCGATATAAAGCCTCATAACATAATGATCCTTAAAGATGGTAGTGTCAAGGTTGCTGACTTCGGAATAGCAAGGCTTCTGACCGTGTCAAACACCCTTACTCAGGAAGCTCTCGGTTCCGTTCATTATATCTCTCCTGAGCAAGCCAAAGGTGGACATGTCGATGCACGATCTGATATTTATTCGGTTGGCGTGGTTATGTATGAGATGCTCACAAGTCGTTTACCCTTTGTCGGTGATTCAGCAGTATCCGTTGCAATACAGCATATCTCGGCAATCCCGCTTATGCCGCGTGATATAAATCCTGATGTACCATTGGGGCTTGAAGATATTACAATGCATGCAATGGAGCCTGATTTAAACTTGCGCTTTACTACAGCGGAGGAAATGCTGAGCGATCTTGAAGAATTTCGAAAAAACCCCTCGATAGTTTTTAATTATGCAATGTCTGACTCCGAAGACAGGCATCCGGTCGAATCAGACATCCCTTTGGAAGCAAGAATTATGCCAAAGACACAACCGGCGAGTTCCTCACAAAGATCTGCACCGACAAAGCAACCTGCCCCCACGGCTAAGCAAAGACCGGAAAAACCACAACCGCCGTCTTCAAAGCCGCGGTCGCGTCAGAAACCTGAAATGAATCCGGACGAGTACCGTGTTGCGAAAACAAGAGCAAGCAGCACTTCGACACTTATAGGCGTTTTCAGCGTAATAGTGTTTCTGGTCATAATTGCTGTGTTTATGTGGAACTTTTTCTTGGGTGATATGTTTGGACAGCAGCATAGGGAGCAAATGAATATCCCTAACTTTGTCAATCGCAGATTTGAGGATATAATCAGATTCGACGAATATACTGACATATACAATTTTAATCCTATCGAGCAATATAGCACCGAGTTTGCTCAAGGAATGGTAATCTCACAAAACCCGGTGGCTGACAGACTTGTAAGCGCTCCGCTTCCCGGCAGTAGGATCAATGTTGAGCTTGTTGTATCCCTTGGGGAACCTCCTCCGACTTTGATGCCTGACCTAATCGGGCGACATTGGGGTGTGGCAAGAAATGAGCTTGTCAACAGAAATCTAAACCTGTACATCGAAGCGGTCGAAGTTGCGAGCAATGAATTGCCAGGACTTGTTGTTGAAACAATACCACCTGCCGGAGAGATGCTTGCAAGGGGGCACACCGTTATCCTCAGATATAGCGGCGGACCGAATATACCTATGCTCAGGGTTCCGGACTTACCATTGCCAACAACAATGTCTGCACTTGAGTCAGCATTTCAGGGACTTGAGTTTGAGCTTGTTTTTGATGAATTTTACAGCTCTATACATGCTGCCGGTATAATAACATATATCCGACACGCCGGTGAAGAAATCCCTGTAGGCTCAAGAGTGGATATAAGCATATCGATCGGTCCTGAAGAACCGGATCCACCGGAAGAACCTGAACCACCCGAAGAACCGGATCCACCGGAAGAGTCGGATCTGCCGCCGGAAGAGCCCTACTTGCCCGATGTGCCTGAACCTCCGATTTGGCCTGATAATCCGATAATTAATGACCCACCGGAAACAGTAGATCCAGATCCAGGACATCAGCCGCCGATAGATGATAATGAGTTCGACACTCCGGATATGTAACGAGCAGTATGACAGATGGGATAATTTTTAAAGCTTTAAGCGGATTCTACTACGTACAATCCGCTGGAAGTATAATAGAATGCAGGGCGCGTGGCAAGTTTAGGCTTGAAAATGTGACCCCATTGGTCGGCGACCATGTGGAGTTTAAAGCCACAGAGCAGGGGAAGGGAATCCTTGTATCCGTATTTCCGCGAAAGAACGAGTTTGTCAGACCACCAATTGCGAATATTGACAAAATGGTTATAATCGCTTCGGCTGCAATACCAATTACTGACCCATATCTCATTGATAGAATGACCGCTATAGCGCAGAAAAATCATTGTGAGTCTGTTATCTGCATCAACAAACTTGATCTTAACCCGGCAAAGCGTTTGTATGAGATTTACAGCGCAGCCGGGTTTACTACAGTTAGAACATCTGCAGAAACAGGGAAGGGGATGGACAAATTAAAGGCTGCAATAGCAGGCTCTGTCTGTGCCTTTACCGGAAACTCCGGAGTCGGTAAGTCAAGTATATTAAATACACTGGAGCCGGGATTAACTATATCAGTCGGCGATGTCAGCAAGAAGCTAGGCAGGGGACGTCATACCACCAGACATGTGGAGCTGTTCAAGATAAGCTGCGGTGCGATTATTGCAGATACTCCCGGATTCTCGGCATTTGATACCGGTAGACTTGCGGCAAAGCAGGATTTGCAATACTTGTTCCCTGATTTTGAACCTTTTCTGGGTCAGTGCCGATTTCTTGATTGTGCGCATATCAAGGAACCGGGATGTAGAGTGATTGAAGCATTGCATGCAGGGGATCTCCAAAAGACAAGATGGGACAGTTATGTACGGCTGTATGAGCAGGCTCAGGGATATAAGGAATGGGAACATAAGCAGTCATAATACAAAAACATACATAGAAGCAAAATTGAAAGTGAGATGAGTGGTACAAAAAATGAAAATGATTAGACGACAATTTGCAGTTATTATAGCCTTAGTTATTACGCTGAGCATAGCCGTTCCGGCGTATGCCGGAGCTTCCGGAACTCACGTAGTTCCTAATCCCCGGATATCCTCTCCAGGCGCTGTAATTATTGATTTTGAAACCGGAATCCCGCTTTTTGAGCATAATGCACGCACACAGCGTGTTCCCGCGAGCATGATCAAGATGGTTGCGGTGCATGTTGTGCTTGACGCAATAAGAGATGGTATAACTACAATGGAGTCTCATGTAACCATAAGCCAAGAAGTTGCCAGATTATCTCGTGTTCCGGGGTGGTCTAATGTACCGCTTAATGAAGGGGAGAGGTATACTGTTCGTGAGCTTCTTGAAGTTGTAATAGTTCGGTCAGCTAACGGTGCAACTGCAGCTTTGGGTGAGGGAATATTCGGCAGCGACGCTGAACTCATTCGGCTGATGAATGAAAAGGCCAGAGAATACAACATTCGTGCGTCATTTATAGATAGTTTCGGAATTTCCGCTTATAACCGTATATCACCTCTGGCGCTGGCATGGATGATGAGACATCTTATAATGGAGCATCCTAGTGTGCTTGAATTCACCTCTATGAGAAATGTATCATTTCGTGGCGGCGACCCACTTATGAACACAAATCACCTGTTGCACAGATATGAAGGTGCAGATGGGTTAAAAACCGGCTTTACATCAGCGGCAGGTTTTTGCCTGATAGGAACGGCAGTGCGTGACGGACGCAGATTAATAACAGTAACAATGGGTAATACTTTAGAAACCCGATATCCTGATACTGAAACTCTGCTTAACTTCGGATTTGCAAATGCTGAACGCATTTTGGCGCAGCATACCCCACCGGAAGCAGAGCCACCCACCACAGATCCACTGGAAACAACTCCACATGAGCCATCCATTACAACTCCACCAACTGCTCCGCCTATTACCCCTTCAACCAGAGCGGAGCCTTCCGCTGCCACTCTTATTCTCAACGAGGTTCAGATGCCACTCTCTGCATATATGATAAGTGGTTATCACTATTTCAAACTCAGAGATATTGCATTTTTATTAAACGAAACTCCCATGCAGTTTCAGGTCGCATGGGATCCATGGAGTCGCGCTATCCATCTTAGCAGCGGAGTTATGTATACAGCAGATGGTAGTGAATTGACTTTTGCCTTTGCCGGACCAAGACCTTTTATTCCGTCACCATCCAGACTCTATTGGGACGGAACAGCTCACACCTTTAACGCATTTTTGATCGACGGACTTAACTTCTTCCGTCTCCGCGACCTATCCGACATGATAGGCTTTGATGTAGAATGGATTGGAGAAACCAGAACCGTTATCATCAACACCTTACCTTAAGTTGGGCATTGGGTCAGTAGACGAATTTTCACACCGCAGGTCGGATGGTGTAAATGTGGTGCCTATTTCGACATTGACAGTGTGATCGAATAAATCTCTTTGGATTTAATCTTTTTTGTATGAAGAGAGGGGAGAGCGGTTGGCTGCATCTCTTAAACTGCTGTTTTCAATATGTGTATAAATCTGTGTCGTGTTCAAATGCTCATGCCCAAGAAGCTCTTGCAGTGTCCTGACATCAACGCCGCTTTTAAGCATCAATGTCGCAGCTGTATGGCGCAATTTATGTGATGAATATATTGAGCTATCAAGTCCCGCGGCAAGAAGATGCTTCTTTACCAGACTATGGATAGTAGATGTGCTGATCCTAGTACGTCGGCTTGACAAAAATAAGGCACGATTCTCAATTCCGGAAATACCCTTACGAATAAGCAGGTAATCATTTATAGCATCTACACATGCATCATTTATATAAACAATACGCTCTTTATTTCCTTTACCCAACACTCTAATATGATCCACACGCAAGTCTGTTAAATCTAATCCGGCAATCTCTGAAATACGCAAGCCGCAGTTGAGGAAAATTGTCAGAATACAAAAGTCACGTTCCCGAAATTTTCCATCCACACCATCAAGTAGCTTAATGCTCTCATCGAGACTCAAAAAGCGAGGGAGTGACTTTCTTAACTTGGGTGAATCAAGGTCAGCGACAGGGTTTTCATCGAGCTTATTTGTCGTTGACTTTAATGTAAGATATTTAAAATAAGATCTTATAACCACAATTTTTCTGGCACGGCTGTTGGGGCTGAGTCCATAATCTGTATTCCGACTGTTTTGCCGCTTCGGACGATCACGCGACAGAAATGCCAGATATTCATAAACATCCGTGACCGTGACAGATTTGACAAAGTTGAGATCGATGTCCATGATCGAGATTTCCTCAAAAGGCGTGTCGCGAGCAACTATGTTCTTATGAATTTTCATATAACGAAAAAACATTCGCAAATCCAGAAAATACTCGTCAATAGTTTTCTGCGAATGACCCTTGATCGTTTCATGGTAAAAAAGGAACTCTCTGATTATATCAGGCGACTGTGTTCTGTAGTCCATAACAAACCTCATGTAATATAGAATGTAAACTGCAAAGATTGTTTTTAGCATGTCAATTATATGCTATATAGCTGGGGGAAGTCTATTGGCACATTCACCAATAATTGAACATAATATAGATTTTGTTCAATTCAAGGGAGGTGAAATCGCTTTCCTTTTTACAAAATCAAACTTCGCAAGAATTCATATGCTGCTAATTTACATCGGAATTGTGAACAATATTGTTCAGCTCAACACATCCCAATAATTTCCCGTCAGATGACAATCCATTTAATTTAGTGTTTAGCTCACTTGCCGATTTATCCAGTTCGTTTATTTTTGTTGAAATTCTCTGTCTTGCTTGTCTTGCTTCCTCTCGTTGTGAATCAAGAATTTTTTGCCTGTTATAGTACTCATTAAAAATCGAAGTAATCAACGCACGTTCATCATCAGATGCAAACTTCAAAGCGCGGTCATAATGAATTTGCACAGAACCAAGCAAATCAAAGCGTTGAAAATTTTCTGTCTCACTCTCAGCTAAGCCCCACCAGCCACGAGCCTTGTCAGGATACTTGTCAGTAATATCCTCGAAAACTTTCCTTGCCTTTGAATAATCGCTTATTCCTAAAAATGTTTCTGCATTCTTCACTAAGTCAGCGTAACCGTGAATGCCTTCGACTATTTGCTTAACTGTCCGCCTGTCAAATTTCATACCACAGTATTCACATGTAGCGAACTCTCCATCTATGTCCATGACCATCGAACCGCCGCAGACAGTACATTGCAGTTTCTTCATCATTCACCTCAAATTAGCATTGTTTACTGTTTCACATCTATTATTGAGTCTTTGAGTTTATTTACCGAAGTTAAAAGCATTCTATTTATACAGGCTTAAAGCTCTGTTCTAAACCCATAACTCGAATATTCTCAAGCCACTCGAATATTTGAGCCTGACTGTACATCGGACTTCCATCATCATTTGTTTTTGTCTCAAGAGAACGCGCAAGTAAAGCATATTCATTTTCTATACAAGTGTTGAAAACTCCTTTATCATCTGTGTTTATTGAGACGAAATTCTGCACATTATTTTCACGTTCTAAACCTAAATTATAGAATATCCGAATAGGATGTTCATCATACCTAGACAAGTTGCCAATGAGCAAATTGGATGTTGGATTCGTCTCAATTCCTATATTTCGATCAGCAATTTCTTTTCGCATAACAAGCTGTAATTTCTCGACAGCAGCAATATAATCATCTTTTATCTCATAACTAATTGTCCGAGTACCCATAACCCTTGCTTTGACATCAAAATGATACCGATAATACAACTTTCGCACCGAATGTGACGAGTGACCACCGTATACTGGATTTCGAAGATAATTATCATATTCACAAAAAATCAAATTGTTTTTTTGAAACCTGAATTCCATATCATAATCATTAGCTACCTCTGATGCATTTAATGGTTCTATTAATGAGGGGTCATGACCACGAAGTTTCCATGAATCAAAATATGTCCTAATTGAAATATTGTCTTCCTTATTAACACCATAAACTCTATTGTAGTACCTTTCAAAATCGACTTCCAGTCTTTCACATAAAGGTGTAAATCCTTCAAGACCGTATTTCCTTATTCTCGAATACATCCACGCAATATTATCTATCATATTCTGAATCGGCAACACTATGGTATCACGCTTATCTGTATACCATTTTCTCGCATTTGTTCCTAACGCAAGTGCGTGACCAATTCTAGATCCATCTCCGAGTTGAAGAAACAACACAGCCTCATCTATTGCTCTTAATCCATCCACAATATCATAGAAATCTTCACCGACGTGATAGGTCATTCTCAAGCAGTGTAGGTTAGTATCACTCTCCAGAATCGATTCCTTCAAAGGACGATGATTACTAAGGTAGCGATAAACAGGAGCAAACACCTCTGGTCTACAAATCAATTCATTAGAGCAAGCGTCAATTCCGTAGATTTTTCTTGCTACCTCAAGGTTTGTCTCCCTCAACTTGACAATAACACTTGCAACTTTCATCAGATCTTTACGATATTGATTATGACGGCAACCTATTACACTGTCTTTTAAAACCCTTTCCAAAACCATGCTTTCAACATTGCCGTATTCGTTGTACTTTTTATAAAGCCTTATAAGCTTTTCGTCCATGCTATCAGGTACTTTGGGGAAATGCAAAACATAGAATACTGATTTTTTTTGCGAATGAGCTAGATTGTCATACTCCAATTGAGATGCAGCATGAACGTCATCGTGCCAAAATTTCAATTTACTTCGTTCATCATGAATAACTTGAATATGTGCAGGTATCTCCTCCTTACATCTAAATGCAAGTCTCCCATTGTCATTTAGAATAACCACATCAGACTTCAACTCTGTAGTGGAAGGATGGTAATTCATTTTAACCACCTTTTCTATTTCATTAATTTTTCTAACCAAATCAGATAGATTGTCATTTGGTACAATTCTTAACTCTAGGCTTCTTACATTTTCGTTTTTGAAAAGATTATTTATTGCGTAATAATAACGATACAAACGACTGTGAGGCAAATGATAGAACATGTCGTCTTTTCTCTTTTCATACCGCGAAAAATTGTCAAAACCGTAATAAGGATTAACTTGAATTATCTCTGATCTAATTCTGATTTTAATAAGTTGATATAGATAGAAAAACTCCAACATTTCATGATTTTCCGCTTTATTGAGAAAGCTGCGCATAAAAATCAGATACATCAATTTCCGCTCACCATCAAGAAAATGTTGCTCTTCACCAACAAAATCAAGTGGCATTGCATAGTCAATGCTTTTTTTGCCATAAATCCATGAAGTTCTATTTATATAATCTGAAATTTCTCTATCAAAATCAGGCTCAGAAAACGCTGAATCAAAATGCAGCAATCTAATGAGATGCGCTCTTTCATTAACTAAAAAAGCATCTTTTTTCTGATATTCACCCATGTCTTTTACATTAACTTCATGACTAAAAAAGTATGCACTTTCGTTGTTGACCCATTTGTACAACATTACACGTAAAACTGCAGCGATGTAGCTTAATTCATATAATGTCAGTCTATTTTTTGTATGTGATGTTTCCAGAACCCCTGAAAGAAAATCCTTATCATACTCGTCTAAAGCATTTCGAATTTTCTTTTTCGTGCCATCAAATATATGATTCATCATAAAAACCCACTTCAAATCGAAGACTGGGTTCGAGGCATTCAAATGAAAGTGATTATCGGCTAATCCTCGTTTAAAGATATTATTGAGACGTAGATTGTTTGTTTTGATTATAGCAGGCCACGAAAAGTTTTTTCTCACTCTGCTATGTTTGTAATCCATTTCTGCCAAAAAAGAGGTTGTAAATATATCTTCACCAAGCAGATGTGATATCTCTCGCCATCCCAGAATATTTTTAAAGTTACATACGACACCACCATTCTCTGATTCCATCAAAATCTTCTGTGAGTATCTGTTTAGCAACTGAAATACGTTTAGTTGTTCTATCTTTACAAGTTCTGTAGGCATTTCCGGTTCTTGCTTCCAATAATGATAAACATCAACATTGAGCCGTTTCAACAAAGCTTTCAGTTGATCCGTTGAGTAATAGTTTAAATGGGCTCTTGCCGGTCTGTGAAAATCTTCCCATGCAAACCCTGAATGCATGAATTTTTTCGGCATAAACACACTATCCGTATCTAGCGGTTTAATCAGATTTGCTATAACATATTCTGGATGAATTTTACGATAGATTATCTCAAGCATTGAGCGAGTATTGCTCATTGCTAAACCTCCTCGTCTATTTCACGCATCATGTTGTCAATCGTTTTTAATGGAACATCTGTTTCTCGAGCAACACTGTAAACTTTATTATTTCCTACGGTTATTGACATCTTCTCCGTCATAAATCTTAACGAATAGTCCGTCTTTATTCGCAGACATTCGTTTCCTTTTGAATATATAAACAACCTCCTTATACAATCATTGAAAAAATCTTTTTCTGTTAAGGTTGCCTTTTTTAGCATTTCAAAAATACTTTTAAAAATCTCATGCCCCTTAATCTCGAATTTTATTTCTTTACTACCAGTATCGAAAAACGTTGTTTCCTTTGAGAAAAGTTTTTCGTCTTCTTTCTCAAAAATTTTAATTATTTCATCATATAACGTTTTTACTGTATCGAAACTTTCGTCCAAATTTGACCTACTACTAGAGAACTTTTCCTCTAGTCTGTTAACCAAGCTATATACAAATGTCAAGTCAGAAAACGGAATACCAATAATACCGTTATACAATCTCTCTTTGATAGTTTCAGCTAAGTCTTTTACAGTAATCGTGCTTGTTTTACCTTGTGTTACGTTTAAGCTTTGAAGAATCGTTTCTATTTGCATGGCTAATTTTTCTTTCTCATATTGAAGCGAGCCTATTTTATGAAATGGGTTAAGCACATCGAAACTAATCACCTTTTTAGATTTACTTAATGTAAAAAAGGATTTTAACAATTGATCCATCGAAATCATCGCAATGTTGCTTAACTCATCACGCTTTGTAAAAGGTTTATTTCCTAATAGCTTGGACATCACGTCTGTTGTTACTTGAACATTAGGTCCGTTTTTGTTTTTTGCTTCAGCATGATACCCTTTAATTATCTTTTCTAGATTATCATTTTGTATATATATTTCCAAATTATCCTTTTTGTCCAGAGTATTAGCTAAGTCCGTAAAATCATTATGGTGGCAATTATCTATGTTACTTTCAAAGCACTCCATCCTCCCACAAGGGATGGTCAGACGTTCCCTTATATGTCGATAACCCTCACTGACCAAATCAGCGTAGATAGTATCAATTTCCTGGTTAGCATTCTCCATTTTATCTAAATTCGATTTCGATATTGAAAGATTAAACAATCTCAATGAACTAAATCCAAAATATCCTGCTTCACCTGGAATGAATTTCTTTAATTCTTCAAGACCTTTCCCTGAGGAATTATTTAATTCTTCAAGACATTTCTTTTTTGTTTTTTGATTATCCTCAACTTGTTTCCTGTGGTTATATTCAATCCGTTTGATTCTAACAGAAAACAATGTCAGTAGGGCAAAATTAAAAGCTTTCCACTTGCCTTCATCCACCCAATCGCGATCCGCAAAATATTTGCACAAATAAAACAAATCACCAAAGCTAATGTGATCTTTTTTTGTGGCATTAACATATGCTTCATAGTCATCGCATTTGGCACCGCTATTTTTATGAGAACTCAAATCACTTTCGTACTTGAGAAAAAATTGATACGCAAACCTAAGTTTATGCTCGTCGGATAAATCCCAAAACTCAACGAGAAAAAGGTATTGTTTTCGTGTAAGGTTGTCTTTACCCCATCGATAAATTATATCATTTGCTAACCAATTACGTGACTTCTCAAAATCGTCTGTTTTTTCTAAGTTGTCTTCCACATAATGCGTACTCTCAAGGAATAAATCTTTCATATAGTTATGCAACTCACGAAGATTGACTGGAATATAGCTCTGACTCACTCTGTCGAAAGGAAGGCGCATATGTGCAAGATGAAAAATTGCTGTAATAAATAATTCATTCAAGTTGCGTGCTTCTATTGTGGCGTTATCTTTACAATCACTGTGATTGCGAGTATGATAAAACTTATAATTACAGTTGTTTAAAACTCTCGCAAGTGACGGCAAAACTACTCTTTGATCCAATGGGAAAACTTTCTCCATGTAATTTGAAACAAGAGCCAGCTGCTCCCTGACTCGCTTGCGTATATCCTCATATTCACTGTTAGCGGTGGAATACAATTTAAGTTTCTCGTTATGAGCCAAATAATAATTTAGCGCTGTTTGACTATATCGATCAATGTCATAATTAAGCAAAATTATGACACCTGATATGCGCATAAATTTCTTAATCTCCTCTGTATATTCGAGAACATTTTCTCTAAGTAAATCCATGTCATCAATAGGGATTACAAGGAATCTCTTTTCTGCCAATTTGCTTCTATTAGGGCTGTCATTCTCTGCAAAAAAGTTTAAAAATTTTCCAACCAAATCCTTAAACTGATTTTCCAAACGTAAGCGCACAATGTCAGGGCGCGTAGCGCAAGATTCGTGTAACTGTTAAAATTAATCAGTATATTTTACCCTAGCAAAGACAACTGCCCCTGAGCGCCATGAGCATATTTGCATTCTTTTT
>Ga0123352_10000675_pt1 | contig 42043 bp, 38 predicted proteins | sample TergutLab28metaG_FD_89700 | JGI IMG/M metagenome (GOLD analysis project Ga0123352, IMG submission 89700) | Labiotermes labralis P1 segment gut microbial communities from Petit-Saut dam, French Guiana - Lab288 P1 | ecosystem: Host-associated > Arthropoda: Insects > Digestive system > Gut ... | reverse complement strand
GCCCATATCCTTCTTCAATTACTTTTAGCACCACTTCAAGTTTTTGCTCGTAACTGTATTTCGACATAAAAACTGCACCTCCAAAAATTAGATTTTTTTGTCTAACTTTTGGGGTGCAGTTCATTATGGGCGGCCTTATTGCGCTATCAACAAACTGGCTTGCTATAAAAATGCTTTTTCGTCCACATAAGGCAAAATACATTCTTGGCCTAAAGCTGCCGTTTACACCAGGATTGATTCCAAAAGAGCGTGCAAAACTTGCAAAAAAACTTGCAGAGGCAATTAGCACGCGCCTGCTAACACCAGAAGTTTTAGCTGCAGAATTAACAAAACTCTCAACATGGCAGTTCCCTAATATAACAATAAGGGAAGCGCTTGCCGCTATGGGTATCGAAAATCCAACGCTAATACTTGGCGAGAAACTAAAAGAAATGACAGATACTATGTTTCCAAAAATTCTTGCAATGTTAACCTCTGTACAATTACCAGCAGAACTTGACGATAAGCTAGCTGAAATAACCTATAAAATAATAGACGAAAATGTTGGCACTTTTGCAAGTATATTTATCTCTAAAGAAAAAATTTACACAAGCATAAAAACGAACACTTTCGAATACTTGGCAAGCCCGGAAAATCATGATTTTATAAGAGAAAAACTTTATGATGGTATCGAGTTAATTCTCTCACATGAAATAGCGCATAAGGTTATAGAAGAAAAATTAGCATTAAACATACAGGATGTATTCCTCTCTTTTCAGCGGGCACAAAAAGAAAAACACGCGGTTTTCCACGTGTTTGAAAAAATAATATTGCATATTGCCAAAAGTATACCTATCGCAACCATGATAGAAAACAAGCTGAACAGCTTTGAAGTCGCTGAAGCAGAAGATTTAATTCTAACCGTTGCAGGGCGTGAACTTAAGTTAATTATTTTACTCGGCGGTGTCTTGGGGTTTCTCATTGGCGGCCTTATGGTTATTTTTTGAGGTATTTGCAGCAGGTATTGTCCCTAAGTTTTCCCTCGTTGTTTTTAAATACTCATTAATTCCATACCCCATGCCAAGGAGGACAAAGAATACCCCGGTAGAACCTATGGTACTATCTGTTGCCATGCTAGACATAACAAACCCACTAACACCAGCTAAAAGTCCTAATCTTAACCCATAAACAAACACCGGCTCGCCTTTGGACTTTATCAAACCTATAAAAGTTACAAATAAATAATGGGCAAACAATCCATATAATGCTAGTGCAGATATTCCACCAGTAGAAATCCAAGTTTGAATAAATATATTATGCGCCTTATCTACTATTTGGAATGGGTTAAAAAACGCTAAATTTAACCCAGACATGTCGTGCTGTGGAAATACATTTACAAAAGTATCTGGTCCACTACCAATGATAGTGCGGCTCGGCATTAATGGGAATGAACGCGACCATATATATCCACGGCTAGACCCCCATGTTTCACGACCTTCAAAACCCCATGCTGGTACAGTCTGAGATAAATCAACTCTTGTATCATGCTCTATCCGCCTGGTGATCCCATATAACCGCCCATTATCTAGTGTTAAGATAAATCCTTCCGGCCAGTCCGGCCTTAGCCGAACTATAAACATAGCACCACCACGAGCTATAGTTATACCTTGCCTAAAACCCGGAACATCAAATGTATACATAAGTGCTCCATCTTCATCTTGTGCAAGATTTGTAAAAGGAACTACCTCCCCATCGCGATCACGCACGGTTACCCAGTGATCCAATTCTCCGATATCCATTGTATGCACAGTTAACGAAAAAACTCTGCGCGAGCCTCGGTACACAGCCATCGTATCGCCTAAAAATACAGCTCTGTCAGTTATTCTATTTTCTGCCGCAGCTACGGTTTCAAAACGAGAAAGCAAAAACGTAACACGTTCGTTTAATGGGGGCACAAATAAAATTGAAAGGGTGGTCAATACAATAAGTCCGCCGGACATAAGCCCAACTCTTTTTAAGACAGCCTTATTTGCTATGTTTTCACGCTTTACCATTATATATATAAATCTACATATACAAGTAATTACAATGGCAGCAACTGCGGCTGCAATGCCGACAAGGCCACCGAGTGATCCGCTTGCAAAAACGCCAACAAGCATTAGTGCCCCACCTAAAAGTAACGACCATTTTATATAATGTTTGCCATTGTAAACAATGCCTGCAAGTAATAGAATCGGTGCTACCATAGCGGTATATTTGCCAAAAGTATTAGGGTTAAACAATGTGCCATGTGCAATGGTAAAAACAGTACCAATTTCGGTAATATCTGTACCACCAACAACGAACCAAGCCGCAAGGCGCGTATTAAAAAAGTCACGTCCAACAAGTTGTCCGGCACCAATAGCACCCATTAAAATAGAAGAAAACCCAAGCCCCCATAATATAGGTTTTGTGTATTTAGGGTCGCGAACATAAAACATTGCAGCAAAAAACACGATAAAGTAAACCATCCACATAAGTGCCCCTTCTGCACGATGGATTGTACCAAACCAAGCCGTATGGGGATAAGGAGACGCTATAGCGGAAATAATCACAAATACCAAATATATAACCGACAAAATAATGGGCGCGCGTTGGAAGATAGACTTAAAATCAGGCAATTTCTCTCCAAGAAACCAGCCACTCACACAGAAAAACACAATGACTAATGCCGGAACAACCAAGTAGACGGCTTTCCATATTGTAAATACATCTGGATGGCTGGTGTGGGCAAATAAAAACTCCAAATCCGGCGATGTGGCCCGCATTGTAAAGCGTATAACAAGGGGCATTATACCGACTATTATTGCGAGCATTGCACCATATATTTTATCGGTATTTGAAACGGTATTTGCAGCGCGCATATTTCTTTTTTTTCGGCTAGACATAATTCACTTCCTTTGACATAATTGACATAACATTAGCACATTGTACATTATTGAAGGCGTGGTGTAAACATGCGTATATTCTGGAAGCAATTATTGCTTTACTTAGGCACAATTATTATTAGCTTTTTAATACTTGCCCTTGTGTTGGCACAAGGCATACGTAATTTTTTAACCGAACAAAAATTACGAGAGCTGACCCAGCTTGCACAGCGTGTAGCAATTTCTATGGAAAACTTTACAGTGCACGGTATTTTTAATTGGCATTTACTCGCCACAGAAATTATGAATATCTACCAATATACAGACGCAATGGTTATGATAATAGACAATAATTACGAAATTGTAATACCTATTGGCCTTGGCGAAGTAGTTGAATGGGAGGAATTAACACCCCTTATGCAAGGGGAAACAGTTGCTGTTTTTGGTACGGCAAACCAGCCCGAGCTATCAAGGCTTTTAATTGTAGGATATCCATTTTGGTTTGATGATCAAATTGCAGGGGCGGCACTCGTTGGTTTTTCCATGGTCGAGCTTGAAGATGCTATTTCAGAAATGTACCGGATAACGCTTATTGCTCTTATAGGTACAGGCGCGTTTGCATTTATACTCATTTATATATCAAGCAAAGCAATAAGTCGCCCTTTACGCCAAATGAGCGAAGCCGCCAGCGTAATTGCCGGGGGAGATTTTGATAAGCGCTTACCCATTCGCAGTAGCGACGAAGTTGGTAAACTTGCAAGCCAATTTAACCGCATGGCAGAAAGTCTGCAAGAGCAGGAACGCATTCGCAGGGAATTTATAGCTAACCTGTCTCATGACATGCGCTCTCCACTTACGTCTATGCATGGTTTTTTAACGGCTTTTAGCGATGGTACAATCCCGCAAGCGCAGCAGCCCCATTATTTAGGCATTATAATGGATGAAAGCGAGCGGTTGATAAAACTTTCCAATAATATTTTAGATATCTATCGCATACAGGATGCAGAGATAAAGCTTTCTGAAACACAATTTGATATTAACGATTTAATTCGCAAAACTATTTTAGGGTTTGAAAAGCGTGCTTTGGACAAGCGCATTATGATAACCAGCCACTTTGCACATCCTAGCGACATTGTGTTTGCTGACGAAGAAAAAATACGCCGGGCCATATACAACCTCGTAGACAATGCGATAAAATTTACGCCGGAAGATGGTGAAATTACCGTAGAAACCACTGTAGGTGCCACAAATGAAAGAGTTTTTATATCTGTAAGTGATAATGGGTGCGGCATGACGATGAATGAGCAAAAACGTGTTTTTGACCGTTTCTATAAAGGCGACCCTACACGAAACGAAGATAAAATGGGCAGTGGCCTGGGTCTTTCCATTGTAAAAGAGTTTATTCGGGCACATGAGGGTACAATTGATGTGAAAAGTGAAGAAGGCAAGGGATCCGTCTTTACCTTTGCGTTAAAATTGCATAATTAGCCACAGGAGGAACGTTTGCAGCACACATGGTTAATATTAACTTTTTATTTGACACCACAAAATAAAAAAGTTATTATGTTAAATGCGCCCGAAGACCAGTTCTAAAACGTTTTATTTTAGAATGTCAAAAGGCTTAATATATAGGAGGTGTAATGATGCCAACGGCAGTGTTGTATATTTTAACTGCCGCTGTAGCTGGTTGTTTTGGTTTTTTCGCTGCTGTAATGTATTTTAAAAAAGTTTCCGAAGCCAAAGTAGGTTCTGCACAACAACAAGCAGACAATATTATTGAGGAAGCCAAGCGCAGTGCCGAGGCGCGCGCAAAGGAGATGCTACTTGAAGCAAAAGAAGAAAGCATCAAAGCAAAGCATGAAGCGGAGAAGGATGCGAAAGAGCATAGAAGCGAGTTGCAGCGTTTAGAAAAACGTTTATTGCAAAAAGAAGAAACGCTAGACCGTAAAGTTGAAAGAGCACAAGAACGTGAAGAGAGATTTAAGCAAAAAGGCGAAGATTTAGATGCAAAAAAAGCCGAAGTTGAAAAAATCATAGTTGAGCAACAAAAGGAGCTTGAGCGCATTGCAAGAATGACAGCAGATGAAGCCAAAGATATACTGGTTGCAGCTATAGAGCAAGATGCAAGAATAGAAGCCGCCAAGCGACTTAGAGATATTGAGCAACAAACAAAGGCAGATGCAGATAAAAAAGTAAGAGAAATTTTAGCAAGTGCCGTCCAGCGCTGTGCCGTAGACCACATTGCGGAAAGTACCGTTTCTGTAGTAAGCCTGCCAAGTGATGAAATGAAAGGACGCATCATCGGTAGGGAAGGGCGTAATATACGCGCAATTGAGTCACTTACAGGCATTGATTTAATCATTGATGATACACCGGAAGCGGTTATACTTTCCGGATTTGACCCAATGCGGCGGGAAATAGCCCGCCTAGCACTTGAAAAGCTGGTGGTAGATGGCCGTATTCATCCTACGCGCATTGAGGAAATGGTTGAAAAGGCCAGCAAGGAAGTAGAACAGCAAATTAAAGAAGAAGGGGAAGCCGCAACTTTTGAAACAGGCGTGCATGGCATCCATCACGAACTGACACGTCTTTTAGGAAAAATGAAGTTCCGTACGAGTTATGGGCAAAATGTGCTAAAACATTCCATTGAAGTGGCGTATTTATGCGGTCTTATAGCGGCTGAACTGGGTGCAGACGTAAAGCTTGCAAAACGTGCAGGTTTGTTACACGACATTGGTAAAGCAATTGATCACGATGTTGAAGGATCTCATGTATCCATTGGTGCTGCACTATGTAAAAAATACAAAGAATCCCCGCTTATTGTAAACGCTGTAGAATCTCACCACGGAGATGTTGAGGCTACCAATATCATTTCTATTATTACACAAATTGCAGATGCAATTTCTGGTGCCCGCCCAGGTGCCAGACGAGAAACATTAGAATCTTATATCAAGCGTCTTCAAAATTTGGAGGCAATTGCAGACAGCTTTGCCGGGGTAGAAAAATCATTTGCAATCCAGGCTGGGCGAGAATTACGCATTGTTATAATACCAGAAGCAGTGAGCGATGCAGAGTTAACATTACTGGCACGAGATATTGCAAAACGTGTGGAAACCGAACTGGAATATCCAGGGCAAATTAAAATTAGTCTAATCCGTGAAACACGTGCTATCGAATATGCGAAGTAAAGATAAATAAAAGCCCGCATTTGCGGGCTTTACTGTTGAGTTTAATTAGCAACCAGCATCTTCAAAGCTGTCACATTCTGTTTCACGTTTTTCATGTGGAGTTGCGCAAGAATTGCCAACTTCGATTGTATCTAAACAGCAATTGTTTGCTTGGTTATTGTGCTTGCAGCTTTTAACGCAGCATTTAATATGGGGGTTAATCATGTTTTCGCCTCCTTTTAAAATGGGGCTCTGCCCCAAGTCCCGCCGCTCCGCCGGGCGAAGCCCGACTACGCTTCCTTCGCGTTCGCTACGGGTGCACGCTGTGCGCGCAAATAGTTTTCGTAAATAAGTTTACCCGAAAATTTTTGGATTATTCTATTAGAGGAGAAAAATGATGGACTTAAAAAATCATATTCGTGAAATACAAGACTTCCCAATACCAGGCATTTTATTTAGAGACATTACAACAGTGCTAAAAGACCCGATTGCGCTTAAAAGTGCGATTGATGCAATGATGCAACTTGCAAACGGTTTGGAGTTTGATACAATTTTAGGGCCAGAATCTCGTGGGTTTATTTTTGGTGTGCCAATGGCGTATAACATGGGTAAGGGTTTTGTGCCTGTACGTAAAGCCGGGAAATTGCCGGGGGAAGTTTCCGCAAAAGAATACGCACTAGAATATGGCACTGCCACTATAGAAATACACCGAGACGCCATATCCCCTGGTCAACGATTTATTATTGTGGATGATCTTTTAGCAACAGGTGGTACCGCGAAAGCTGTTGCAGAATTGGTTACAGAAATGGGCGGCATTGTGGTTGCGCAGTTGTATTTTATAGAATTAGAAAACTTAGGTGGCCGCGCTGTGCTTGAAGGATACGATGTGCATACAGCAGTTTCGTATAATTGAAAATAAATACTAAATCAGTTGTCATTTATCTAGGGCGTGCTCATTAATAGGAGCGCGCCCTAATCAGCTTTTTTCATTTTTGCGAATATAATAATTAAAAGTACGAGCAACAAAGCTGTAGTGCCGCTTGCTATCAACAGTATGCCCATTGTTGGAATGTGGTGGTTACCAATCCAAAGCTCAAAACCAAAAGTGCGAGCAATTTCGCCGGAAAGCATTTCATGTGTAAGGGGTGTAACATATTCTAACCTATGCATAAACGCTATTCTGGAAAGTACTGCTATTTGCGCAAAGGGTAGTGCGGAAAAAATATTCGCAGTAGTTTCCCCAAAAAGACCAATTGGTATATATGCCCCGCTTATAAAGCCCATTGTTACTCCAACAATTGCACCAACAGCACTTAATGCCTGCTGAGTTTTGAAAAAAGAAATTAACAAAAGTATGAATATGTTACCAAAAATAAGAGCGCCGACAGTTACAAGTAAAATCATACTCAGTTGAGATAATGAAAAACCGATACCATACATAATTAGAAAATAAAATTGAAAAAACATGATAAATCCTAACAACATGATAAATCCTACAATAAAGGAACTGATAAGATAGGACGCCATTAGACTATTCCTGCCTATGGGCGAAACTAGAAAGTCTGATAGGGTATTTTTTTCTCGGTCAGATACCATTAATCCGAGTGTTGTTAGGGAAATTGTAACTGACCCGATAGGTATAATAGCAGAAAACATTAGGCTATCTGCAAGCCACAATAGATGTTCGCGCTGAATAATGGGAACATATTGCATACCCGCCGCCCATGCATCTGTTGTTGTATTTTGGAAAATGGCAAAATGTAAAACCACTAAAATTATTACAGAAAGCATTGAGAAAAATATATTCCCTTTTGTGCGATAAAAAATCTTTATATCACGCATGACTAGGCTTATTAAATTATTCATTTGCAGCCCTCCCTACAACGTTTAAAAACACATTGTCCATATTTCCTTTTTCCATTTCAAAGCTATCGAGATAGGGTTTTACTTGGGGCAGAAGATCAATTGCATCAATGCCGTTTTTTAATTTTAAATTGTACGTATCCGCAATAAGTTCATATTCGGTAAGGTGCTGCTCTAGTTCCGCATTGCAGCCTTGTTTTACCACAAGGCGTAAGGTATCGGAGGAATATTCTGTTTTTAGCCGCTGTGGTGTGTCTAGGCAAAGTATTTTTCCATGATCTATAATTGCAACACGGTGAGCATGCTCGGTTTCTTCCATGTAATGGGTTGTTAAAAACACTGTCATTTGAGATTCTTTGCGAATATCCTCGATAGTTTGCCAAAGTTCAATTCTGCTTTGTGGGTCCAGGCCTGTGGTTGGCTCATCTAAGAAAAGTATTTTAGGCTCGGCAAGTAATGCGCGCGCAATATCACATTTGCGGCGCTGTCCGCCAGATAGCTTTTCATATCGCCTATCAAGAAAGTCTGTCATAGATAATCGCTCTGCAAGATAAGACAAACGTTTTTTTGCTTGTGTATTGTTTAGTCCGTAAAATGCGGCCCGGGCAAGTATGTTTTCTTTTGTGGTTAACACATTATCGAGTACATTGCCCTGAAACACTACACCAATGCTTTGGCGTATTGCATTATCATCCTTGCCAAGAAGTAGCCCATTTAGGGTTATATTCCCCGAGGTTTTTTCAATCAAAGTGCAAATTATATTAATTGTGGTGCTTTTCCCTGCACCGTTTACACCAAGCAAGCAGAATAATTCACCTGGGAATACCTCAAAACTAATGCCATCCACAGCGTTCGAATTTGAGGAATTGTATCGTTTAACTAACCGGTCTATGTTTAAAATACTTTGCTGCATTTGGGTTTCCTCCCAGTCTTTTGATTTTATGTAACATTACTTTACACATATCAGCGCGGTATTACAACACCAAAACAATAACCTGTAGTTTTTCTAAAGTAAGCTGCAAAAAAAGGCAGGTATGATTCATATTGCCCTATCTTTAAACATTGCGTTATAATGCTTGTGTGTTAAAAAATTAGACTAAGTCAAAGGACGTGCTCTTATGAAAATGACATTCAGATGGTTTGGAGAAAACCATGACCCAATCAGTTTAAGCGACATTAGGCAAATCCCCGGTATGACAGGTGTCGTAACCAGCTTGTTAGATATGCCGGCAGGTGAAGCATGGCCGGAAGACCGTATAAAAGCAACAAGGGAAAAAGTTACAGCTGCTGGATTGGAAATGGAAGTTATCGAAAGCGTAAATGTTAGTGAAGATATAAAACTTGGCGGAGCTGCGCGGGATAAGCACATAGAAAATTACATTATAACAATGGAGCGCCTTGCAAAATACGGCGTAAAATGCATTTGCTATAATATGATGCCGGTTATAGACTGGGCCAGAAGCAATTTGTATTACGAACTGCCAGATGGTTCAAACACAATGAAATACGATGCTAAGGCCATGGCTGGGATAACTCCCGAAGCCCTTGCCGCACAATATGCAAAAGAATCCGGAATGTTTGAAATGCCTGGCTGGGAGCCGGAGCGCATGAAAAAAGTGAACGAGGCGATAAAAGCCTATGAAGGAATGACCACGGAGGATTTCTATGCAAATATGAAATATTTCCTTGACGCAATCATTCCACACGCGGAAAGGCTTGATATTTTAATGGGTGTACATCCGGACGACCCACCACAGCCAATTTTTGGGCTGCCAAAGCTCATCATCAGCCATGAAAACATTCGCAAATATCTTGACCTTTACCCAAGCAAGCATAATGGCCTAAGTCTTTGTACAGGCTCGCTTGGCGCACGGAAAGGCGCGGATATTCCAGCCATGATACGAGAATTTGGTGGGGAAGGCCGTATTCACTTTACCCATATAAGAAACCTCCGTTTTGAAAATGAAACAGATTTTTATGAATCTGCACATTTGACTTCTATGGGGTCTCTTGATATGTACGCAATTATGAAAGCATACCACGATGTAGGTTTTAAAGGCTGGGTTAGGCCTGACCATGGCCGTATGATTTGGGATGAAACAACTAAAAAAGGCCGCCCGGGATATGGCTTATATGACCGTGCCCTAGGTGCTGCGTATTTGCAAGGGCTGTGGGAAGCCCTTGAGCGCGCATAAAGGAGTGCCTGTCATATGAAGCTTAATTTAAGAGACATCAACAATCTGCCTCCTTCTTACAAACTCCCAAACTTCGACATTTTTACCATGATTGACCGCACAAAAAAAGCCCCAGCATGGCTGCACATTGGGGCGGGTAATATTTTTCGTATGCTAATGGCAGGTGTGCAGCAAAATTTGCTAAACAACGGCCATGCGGACACAGGTATAATCGTATTTGAGCCCTATGACGAATCGATTATACCCTTGGCATTTGTCCCCCACGATAACTTGACATTAGCCGTAACATTGCACGCAAATGGAGTTGCAGATAGGCAAGTAATCGCAAGCATTGCAGATGGACTTAGCTGCGATTTGCCTTCGCTATGTCAAGTGGCAGCAAATCCGAGCCTGCAAATGATAAGCCTGACCATTACCGAAAAAGGGTATTCCACAGATAATATATGCGCGAAACCGTGCCTTGCAATCACTGCAATCGAATTAGTAACCGCCGCTCTGTTTCGCCGGTTTCAGTCCGGTGCAAAGCCTATCGCCCTTGTTAGCATGGACAACTTTGCTGAAAACGGAGAACATTTAAAAAAAGCGATTACCGCTGTAGCAACTGCGTGGGGAGTGAATGGAAGAACCGGTTTTGCAGACTATGTAAAATCTCTTGCCTATCCATGGACTATGGTTGATAAAATAACGCCTCGCCCATCGGATGCGGTTGCAAAAATGCTGGCGGCGGATGGTTTTGAAGATACGATCATACACAAAACACCAAAAAACACATTTGTGGCATCTTTTGTAAACGCAGAATCTCCTGAATATCTGATAATAGAAGATAACTTTCCAAATGGCCGCCCGCCTCTTGAAAAAGCTGGAGTTTACATGACAGACCGAGACACCGTACGTAAAATGGATCAAATGAAAGTGTGTGCTTGTCTAAACCCACTGCATACGGTACTTGCAATAGGGGGAATGCTGCTAAACAAACCCACAATTGCAGATTGTATGAAGGACGCTCGGCTAACAAAGCTGCTATACAAAGTTGCAGAGGAATTAATGCCAACCGTGGTTAACCCCGGCATTATAGACCCAAATGATTTTTTAAGGGAAGTTCTTACAGAACGTTTCCCCAATCCATTCATACCTGACGAACCCGCAAGAATTGCTTGTGACACATCCCAAAAAGTACCGGTACGCTTTGGCGTAACATTAAAATTGCGCAAAGAGCAGAATTTGCCTTGCGCAAGCTTGGAGGGCATACCACTATTTATAGCATTATGGCTACGCTACCGCATAGGGCTTGACGATACCGGCGCACCAATAGAACTAAGCCCCGACCCTAAATTACCCGAGGCGTTAAAAGTTTTAGACGGCTTGCAGTTTGGTGAAAAAGTTAATCTCAAGCCAATGCTTTCAGATGAAAAGCTTTTTGGCGTAAATTTATACGAGGCTGGGCTGGGCGAAAAAATTGAAGTATTGTTTTATGACTTATCTGCCAAGGCTTGTGCTGTGGCAGGTAAGTTGGCTACTTAAATGCAATTTCACGTGTATCATCATTCCATCTGATGTACACTTCATCAAATTCTTTCTCAAAAAATAATCGGCAATATCGTACAGTCTCGTTAGAGAATATTTCATTAGGTTGTGCCATAAGGACGGCAGGATCACACCAAAAATGCTGTCCTTTTTCAAATTCGGGAATAAGTTTGCCACTATATGTTTGGGTTTTGTACAAAAATACCAGATACCTATCATTCGTATCGATGTTATCCCAATGTACAACGCCGCATGACTCTAAGTTGCTTATGTTGAGGCCTGTCTCTTCCTTTATTTCGCGCACGGCGCAATCGTGAAAATTTTCGCCAGGATCAACTTTGCCGCCAGGGAAGCTGTACCCTGGCCATTTTTTTGTGCGGTTTTGCACCAAAACTTCATTTGTGCCGGGGTTTTGTATCATTACCATCGTGGTTAGTTCAACTTTCACTTGTAATTCTCCTTTAGTAAAATGTATCGCAGTTCATCAAAATGCTTGTCTAGCTGCTTGGCGTGATAAACACCTTCTTTAACAAATGTAAATCCGCATTTTTCTATTACGCGGCGGCTTTGATTGTTTTCAACAAAATGCTCGATAGAAAAGGCATCCATGTCAAGGTTTTTAAAGCCGTAGTCTATAACTGCTTTTAAAGCTTCTGGCACCAGGCCTTGTCCCCAATAATCTTTGGAAAGTACATAACCAATATTTTTTGCCCGCAAGTGGCTGTACGTGTCTTCTCTATTAAGCCATGAACTATGCACGCCGAGTGAACCTATTACCTTATGGTCTGCCTTGTGAAATAATGCGAGAACATCCTTGTTATCCAAAAATGCCTGTAAAATCACCTTAGATGTTTCTATCGATTTATGATGGGGCCAACCGGCCATTTCCCCCACACCGGGAATGGATGCATAGGCGTAGAAATCCTCTAAATCCGTTTCTGTAAATGCCCGCAAAAGTAAGCGGTCCGTTTCTATGGTAATGTCTGTTACGTTTAATGGAAAGTCCATATTAAATCATCTCCTTGTCGCATGCATTATAGCACATTATTAACTAATAAACATTTCAACTGATTGCAAAACCTAATTGGTTGAAAAATATTTAAAGCATCGAATATTATAATTATTTATTATCTTGATTGATTTATTAGGCATTGATATACTTTGCTGGGCATTTTCATTTTGATAAGTGCTAAAACTATACACATAAGGAGAGCAGTTTATGCAAGTACAAAAAATAACAAACAGAAACATAATTTTTACCGCAAATGAAAACGCGACAGGTACCGTCAACACAGGTATTATCCGAGGCAAAACTCACAATTTTATTATCGACACAGGAACTGGCGGCGATTTTGCAAAGGCGATGCTTGAATATTTGGCTGGAGATTCCCTTCCGATAATTGTTATAAACACCCACCATCATTGGGACCATGTTTATAGTAATTGGATGTTTGAAAACAAGCAAATTATTGCACACAAACTTTGTGCGGAGTTTTTGGACAATGACTGGACTGTAAAAATGGATGAAGTAAAAGCACGAGGTGCTTTTTTGCATGGCGAAGTGCATAAGTGCCTACCAAACAAGCTGATTGACACGCCCTTACACTTTCCTGATGATGGTGTTTTGATTTTTCCAAACCCCGGACATAGTGTAGATTGTGTCAGTGTTTTTGATGAAATTGACAAAGTGCTATATCTTGGTGATAATTTTGGAATTGGAGATGATGGTAAGTTTTATTTCTGGGGATACGAACTTACAGAAGAAGATAAATCCGCCAAGGACGAAGAGGTTGGTGCAAGGTATAAGGCCAGTTTTTTCGCAATGATGGAATTCTTGAACAAGTATAACTACGAATCCGTGGTAGTTTCTCACGGTGGGCACATAAGCCGTGCCGACTTTGCAGCATTAGAAGCAGACTTTGCAGAGTAATGATTATTGTTATAAAGTGAGGAATCCGCAATGCGCACAGAACCAGAAGTATTAGACCTAATAATAGGTATTGCAAAAGCTGATGAGAGAATAAGAGCGGTACAAATGCAAGGGGCACGTACTAATCCCAATGTGCCATCCGACAGTTTTCAAGATTTTGATATTTGCTTATATGCTTTATTATTTAAAGCATATAGTTTAGCAAATTAACAAAAAAGTGCCGTAATGTTGACTGACTGCCGATGTACAGGTATAATGACTAAATATTATCCTAGCATAAGAGGGGAGATGCTGATTATGATCAGTGCTATGAAAATAAAAACTAGGAAGTTTCCAAATTTACCGAGGCGTTTTGCCGCTATTGCGCTTGCTTGTATTCTTATCATTGGTGTTAGTATTACCGCTGGCTCATATGAATATGATGATGCAAACGATATAGCCGGATACCCTCAATATGAGACTACTTATACACCGGAAGATGAATATAATGACGATTCGGGTGCCGACTATGGCGATGACAATTATAGTGAAGCACCATCGGAAAATGATGATGGCTATGGCACCAACGATACGGACGAAGGTGATGATTCTAACTATTATCCTAATGGCTATCCGGATACAGATAACGAATACGGTGATAGCGGCTACGCCACAATGCCTGGAGATTTCAACGATTCGGATATAATATATCTTGTAACGAGCCGTGTAACTGTTGCTGCAATAAATATTGATAGTTATGTAATAGTAAATGCTGAAGTAGTTATTTACGATATCCATGGTAACTATGTAATAAGTGGTATTACTAATGTCTATGGAGAAGCTGGGTTTTACCTATATGAGGGTAGTTATACAATTATAGTTGCACACGAAAATTATCTGCCGGATGAAATTGACTTTGATGTTACCGGCGATGAGATGATCATTGTAATGTTGCAGGATTTGCCAGATGATTCAGAAGTTATTGATACTCCTGGGCATGGTCCTACGTCTCACTATTATGTAACCCTTAGCGGGCCAAATAGACGTTGGAGCGGCAGACGCGGGGAAAGAGCTGGTGAGCCTAACAGCGAACCAAGTAGAGTTATATCTTTTGAAAACATGTATAGTGATGATGGTTATATTGTAGTTAATTTTACGATTGGAGAAGGCGCGACCAGAGACTATGTTATAGCTGACCACGATCCATATTACTGGGCATTAGTTGAGCTGGATGTTGACGAGAACAATCTTGTTACAATTTCATTTAGACACTCGGCCAAGCTTTATGGTGTTGTTGTAGACGCGGACACAGGTGCAGGCATTGCAGGTGCTACGGTAACATTGTTTGATGGTAATGATAATGCTGTTATTACAACAAATGCAGATGGATATTTTGGATTTGCAGAACTGTATCTAGATGCTGATTTCAGGATTGAGGTAAGCCATCCAGATTTCTTTGACAGTGGAGATTCCGGTACAATAGTGCGTGGTGGAAATCAGGCTAATGTAGAGCTTCGTGCAAGATAGATAGCAAAAATTAAAGCATAAAAAAAAGCCTCATGCGAGGCTTTTTTTATGCCCTAGGAAATTGCTCTGTACGAAACGCGCGCGCAAGCGCGCTTTATTTTTTAGGAGATTTTTTGTGTAGCATTTTCTAGCCACGTCTTTTCTTCATTGGTTAAAAGTGGTGCAAGTGTGTTGCGGACCATATTGTGGTATTCATTCACAAAATCTTTTTCTTCCTGGGTTAGCATATTTGGATTTACGCCGCGAAGGTCATATGGGCAGCAGGTTAAGGTTTCAAAGTTTAGAAATGTGCCGTATTCGTTTTTACATAATTCTTTTACTGCAATAATGTTTTCGGTACGTATGCCATACTTGCCTTCTTTGTATAGGGCCGGCTCGTTAGATGCTAGCATGCCGGGGACTAATTCTACCTTGTTTTGTCTTACGGATATGCCATGGGGCCCTTCATGTACGCAGAGACAATAACCGATGCCGTGGCCTGTGCCGTGGCTGAAGTTTTGTAAATCTTGTAAAATTGGCTGGCGTGAAACTAAGTCAAGTGCGTTACCGGTTGTACCAGGTGTGAAAACCGCACGAGATAATGCAATATGCGCCTTTAACACAAGTGTGAAGTCGTGCTTCATTTCATCAGTTAAATTACCTACAACAAGTGTACGCGTTGTGTCTGTTGTGCCATCTAAATATTGGGCGCCTGTGTCAATAAGTAAAAACCCTTCCGGTTTTATGGTTGCGCCGTCGCCTTTTAGGCGATAGTGGGCCATTGCGCCATTTGCCATGTATCCTGAAATGGTTTCAAAACCATCGCTTAGATAGTGGTCTTGTTGCTTGCGCAGCTCTATTAATTTCTTTACGATGTCGTTTTCTGTTAGTGTGGTGCCATTGTTTATTGAATCATCAATCCATTTAAAGGCTTTTGTCATTACCGCGCCTTCTCTAATGTAGGCATTTCTTGAGTTTGTAAGTTCTATTTCGGATTTTACACCTTTTAAATGGGCTAGTATATCATCAATATCGCACTTCTGTTCAATTTTTTGTGGAATGGAATCTGCCAGCAGCACATTGGTTTTGTCTGTGTTAAAATATATTGTGCCTGTTGGTGGTAGGGCTTTTATTGCGTCAACTATAGCGGCATAATCTTTAATAGAAAAACCTTGGCATGTTAACTTGCTGGCAATTTCCTCTATTTTTTTGTTATCGATAAAAACCAATGCATCGGCTTTTGTAATAAGAACAAATGCGTATACCAGCGGTGTGTTTTGGATATCCCAGCCACGTATGTTAAGTAGCCATGCAATATCATCCAGTGCTGTAGCAATGTAGGTATCTATGTTTTGTTGCTGCATTTTTGTGCGTAGGTTTTGGAGTTTATCTGCTGCGGATAATCCTGCAAATTTGGGCGGGTGCTCAAATGCAGGGAAATTAGGTAGTGCCGGGCGGTCTATCCATAGGCTCCCAACTAAGTCTGTTGTGTAGGTGTATGTGAACTTATCATCGTTTAAGGTTTCTTTTAGCTCATTAAAACTAGCGACAGACATTGTATTTCCGTCAAACCCTATTTTTGCGCCATTTGGAAACTTGTTTAGCAGAAATTCTTGATATGTTGGCACTTCTGGCTGGCCCATTTTGTATAGGTCAAATCCTGTGCCATTTAACTCCTCCACGGCTTGGATAAAATATCTTCCGTCTGTCCAAAGTCCGGCTTCGTTATGTGTAATCACTGCTGTTCCTGCAGAGCCTGTAAAGCCTGAAATCCATGCCCTAAGGCACCAGTATGGCGGTAAATACTCGCTATTGTGTGGGTCGCCGCTGGGGACTATATATGCGTCTAGTCCATGTTCTTTCATTAAGTTGCGGAGGTCTTGTAATTTGCTCATTAATTTGCCGCCTTTCTAGTATTTGGTATTGGTAAGGCAATGATATCTTCGCTGGTGTTGTCATCCGTTTGGCGGTTGTCAAAATTACGAAGGAATTCTTCGAATTCTGTGGTTACTTTTGCAAGTTCGGATTTTAGGGTTTCGACTTCGTTGTTTAGGTTTGTATTTTCGGTTTGCAGGGTTTTTACTTTGCTGTTTAGTGCAGTCTTTTCTTTTTCCTTAATTGTTTTAAGCTCGTCACCAAGGGTGGTGTTTTCGTTTTTTAATGTTTTTATTTGTTCATTTAAGTTATCGCTTTTCTTTTCTAACCGTGCGACCTCTTGGGTCAGTTTTTTATTGACAACATCAGTGGCCGTATGGCGATCTTTTATTTTAAAGTAGTCGTCTGCCAAGTTTACGGCAATAAGTAAGGCGCGTACGCGCTCGTCTACAACAGAGGAGAGGTTTTTGGCCTTGAGATCCAGAATTTTTTGATCAACATGCAGTGCTACCTTTTGCATGTATTCTGGGCTTTCGTTGGATTTTAGGGTTAAAACTTTTCCATTGATGACAACATCCACTTTGTCTTTCATGGTGAATCCTCCTTAGTCCTACATTTTGACGTTGCGCCAAAACTTTAATTTAAAGAAATAGATGGCATTTTATAATGGGATTTTTTACATGTTATGTTCTCATGTTTATATGTTAATTTGCTCGTTACCAATTTGACATAAATTCTTAACATTGTCAAGAAAATTGTTAAGTGATTTTTATTTGGGCGGTTAGACCGTTAAACCGTTACAAGTTCGCGCAGCCTTTCTAATGTTGCAGCGCCGATTTGTGCAACGTTGATTAGTTCATCTATAGAAGCGAACCAACCGTTTGATTCTCTAAAGTCAATAATATTTTGCGCAATTATGGGGCCTACGCCAGGCAGGGTTTGTAGCTGAGTGCTTGTTGCGGTGTTTATGTTTACCAGATTGTTATTTTGTGCTGGGGTACCCGGGGGTGCTGCGTATTCATATGTAACAATGTTCTCTACTTCGTCGCCAATTGCAGGTACGACAATTTGCATTGCATCTCGCAGAAAGGCTGCCAAATTGATGGCAGAGATGTTTGCGTATTCGGTTACGCCGCCGGCCAGTTGCACTGCATCATTAATACGTGAGCCATAGGGCAGCTCAAAAACGCCGGGATTATTTACCTCCCCGGCAATGTGTACAACAACAATTTGTGCTTCTGTTGTCGTTGGCACTTCTGTGGCTGTGGGCATGACTGGGGCTTCTGCTATGGGCAGCGTATAGGCTGTGGGTGTGTGAATGGTAGCGTCCTCTCGTATAATGCGAGTGGGTTGTTGGCGATTAACTATGTAAATAACGCCAACAATGATAACAACAAGTACGCCTAAAATTACATAGATATTTTCCTTTATAAAATCCAATGTAACACTCGTATTTCTCATTCGTGTCCCTCGCTTTTTAAAGTCACTTTTTGTTTTATTATAGCAGAATGAGGAAATTTCAACATATACAAAATGCATTAATCCTTCTGTTGCATAAACTTGGAGAGCTTGTCATATATTTCTTTATAGTCACTAAGGTTAAAGAAGGAGTTTTATTATGGTGCTAAGGATGGCAGGTGTGCTTGCAATAATGCTGGGATGTACAGGGCTTGGCTTGTTTTATTCCCTTAAAGAAAGTTTTCGTATTAAAGAACTGCAGGAGTTTAAAAAGGCATTGTTGATTCTTTCCTCTGAAATAGAGTATATGCGCGCACCCCTTAACATTGCCTGCGCAAATATTGCAAAACGTACAGAATCTACGACCATGGTACTATTTGCTGCTTTTGCAGAGGGTTTGGCGGATGGCAAAGGGGCGACGGCTTATCAGTTGTGGACTGCTGCCGTTGCCAAAATAAAAGGAAAAACATCCCTGGCCGCCGAAGATTTTTCGGTAATAGACGGCTTTGGCAAAACATTAGGGTATTTGGACAAGCATATGCAGCAAGGGGCTATAAAATATGCCATAACTTACATTGATGATAAGGTTGTGTCTTTGCAGGCGCAGGGGGATAAAAATAAGCGCATGTACCGTAGTTTGGGTGTAATAAGTGGAATATTGATATCGGTGGTTTTGTGGTAGAAGTATGGCTTTTGAATAATTCAGTTGGTAAGAGATCCTTACCAACTGAAATTTTTGATGCGGGAGGAATGGTCATAAATGGATATTGGCGCACTTTTTCAGATTGCAGCGGTGGGAATTTTGGTGGCGGTGCTTAATCAAGTGCTGATTCGCGCGGGTAGGGAAGAGCAGGCCATGATGATTAGCCTTGCGGGAATAGTTTTGGTGTTGTTTTGGGTTATTCAATATGTAAATGAGCTCTTTACAGAGGTGCAGACAATTTTTAATTTATAAAAATGTTAACAGCATTTTTATAAAAATTTAAATAAATTTAATTAATTTGTAACATTTTACAGTTGCTAATTTACTCAAAACTCTTTATTATGGTGTAGTACATTTTCTAGGAATTTGTCTGAGTATTTTGCTAAAGAGAGAGTGATTAGTATGTTAAAAGGAATTTTGTTTTTATGCACAGCAGTTTTATCGCTTATGATGTTTTCGCAAGCAGCTTATGGCGTGGAAATATTGTTTGAACACCGCACGAGAACCCAGCCTTCCCGAGGAGTTACATACGAGCAGAATCGTATGGTAACAGCAAACGGCATGCTTGATGTTCACGTTTTAATCGTAGATCTTAACCAGCCACATATCTACATAGATCCTGTGACAAGCGCGAATGAAATTGGCCGTAAAGAAACAACAACTACGTTATTACGTGATGCCGGCGCGATAGGCGGTATAAACGCAGACTTTTTTGGTTTGGCGGGTTCCCATTCGGTTCACTTTGGGCCGATGGTAATTGATGGCGAGCTGCTGGCTGCAAACGCATACACAAACAATAGTAACAATGAATTTGCAACGTTTTTTATGGATATGAATAATATGCCGTTTTATAGATACTTACGTTCATATATACGCTTTTATAACAATGGTAACACAAACATTGAACTGAATGCATTTAACACCATAGGTAATGCAATATACTGGCCAATTGTTGTTGACCGACAAATAATGGATGATACAATCGCACTGGACAGACGTTTTCCGGGATTATCAAAAATAGTGGTAGATAATGGGCGAATCACTCGTGTTTCGCAACCTGGTGAACCTATAATAATTCCCGAAAATGGATATATTGTAATTTTGCCTGCACGTATGGCATATCGCCGCCGCTATTTTAATGTAGGCGAAACCGCCAACTTGGTGCTTGGCAATAATCAATCTTTCGATTTTTCTGCAATGCGTACCGCTATAGGTGGGGGTGCCATGATTCTTTCCGGTGGCGAAGTGGTCAGTAACCGTGGTGTTGCTCCGGCGGCGCGTCATCCGCGTTCGGCAATTGGTACAAGCAGAGATGGGCGCACGCTGATTTTAATGGCTGTAGATGGCAGAAATCATTCTGTGGGTGTGACTCATGCAGAGTTAGGACAGCTTTTGCGCCGCTATGGTGCCTACAATGCCATGCATTTTGATGGCGGTGGTTCTACCACGCTGGTATCAAGTACCCGTGGTGAAAACCACTTTGTTGCAAACACGCCTTCCGATGGGGGGCAGCGCCGGGTCATAAATGCTTTTGGCATTTTTGATCGCTCTCCTGTTGGTGCAATGGTAAATCTTTCTCTTGAAATGGAAACGCCTCGTGCAATTGTTGGCCTTCCGCTTACTGGGCAAGTTTTTGGTGTTGACAATTTTGGAAATCCTATTCCTTTAAATATGGCAAATGTGACTTTAGCCGCTGCAAATGCGGATTTGGGCAGTTGGCAAAATGGGCAGTATACGCCGCGTAGGCAGGGAGCTCATGTGCTGACGGCTGCATATGGCACATTTAACACAGCCTTGACTATTCATGCATACACTTTGGCGGCACTTCAGCCAACGGTAACTTCTCTTTCAATGTTTGAGGGCCATAGGGCTGCGCTGAGTTTTACCGGTGTTGCTACATGCGGAACATCTCTTCCCATACCGGCCTTTGAAGGGTTAAGCGTTAATCCGCCAACCCTTGGATATTTTGAAGATGGGTTGTTTGTTGCAACAAATGCGGGGGCGGGATATATTTCTGCTGTAATTGGCACGGTGAGTGCATTTATCCCGGTATCTGTAGGTGGTTTTCCTCAAGCTATTAATATGAATGTCGGGCAAGTTTCTGCACATGCAAGCCCTGGAAATATTGTAAATAACCGTGTTGCCAGAGAAGCCGGGCGGGTTAACATGAATTTCTCTTTTAACCGTCATGCGCAAACGCAGAACGCTTATACAGTCTTTAATCCGCCGCTAGCGATACCTGCCGGTGCTATCGGACTACGTTTAGATATGTACGGAGACGGTTCGGGACACTGGTTAAGAGGGCGGGTAAGAGATGCTGATGGTAATACTCACCTTATCGATTTTACACGTAATGCGGACTTTACCGGGCGAGAAACTGTAATTGCCAGACTGCCAAACGTGCCGGGACCACTTACTATTGACCAGATTCTTTTATCAACCCTTGACTCATTTGGGTATACCAGACATTCAGTTGCTTTTTATGGGCTTGATGCTTTGTTTGCTCCCAGAAACCAAGTTACAGTACCACAAAGCACACGTTTTGTAGACCAACTACAGGTAAATGAGCACTTTACAGGCCTATCTGGTACAAATATTTACGCTTTTAACGTGCCTCGTGAAGCTGAGTACGCATTTACCCGGCGTTCAAATTTTGCGGTAATAACAATGGAGGCGTCGGGTGGTGGTATTTCTGCGGCAAACCGTAACCAATGGGCATACCTTGCACGTGATACGCGTGCATTAAATTCTGAAAATATTGTTATACTAATGGATGCAAACCCGCTACGTTTTACACAGCCTATGGAATTTGAACTTTTCCACCTTGTAATGCAAGATTTGCGAAACGAAGGGCGGCTTGTATTTGTGGTAAGTGCCACAGGGGAATCTACACAGCTTACAATGCGGGATGGTGTGCGGTATATAAATCTTGCAAGGCCGCAAAATGACGGCACTGCTGCAATTGAATTTTTAACTAGTACTGGGCAGGTTTGGTGGAGGTAGAATGAAACGTGCACCTGACGTAAAAGCGGCTCGTACCGTTGTGGTAATGATGGCAATTACAATAATAGGTAAAATAATGGGTGTGTTGCGTGACCGGATGCAGGCTATTGAATTTGGTGCAGATACAGCTGAAAGCATTGCCTTTGCACAAGCCAGTGTTTTACCTCGTAATTTTTTAGACATTATGTTTGCGGCAGCTTTTTCCGCAAGCTTTATTCCTGTGTTTACTACTTACATGGAAACAAAAGGGAAAAGAGCGGCCTTTGACTTGGCTGCTCTTTTTATTAGCGTTGTAACGGTGCTGACAGTGGGCGTGGCTGTAGTGTCTATGATTTTTGCAGGACAGATTTTTACAATTTCCCTGGGTGGGGATAATTTGCCTTATGGCACAGTGTCTTTAGGTGTTACACTTTTACGCTATATGTTTCCGCTTATGATATTAAGCGGCCTTGCGTTTTCATTTACAGGGATACTGCAATCTTTGGGGGAGTTTAGAATTCCTGCTGCCATGAGTATTGTGTCCAATGGAATTATTTTGGTCTATTACTTCTTATTTATTGACCGCTTTGGGGTTTACGGCCTTGCGATTGCGTTTTTGATTGGGTGGGGTGCCCAGGCGCTTATTCAAATTCCGTTTTTGATTAAGCATCAATTTAAGTTTCGGTTTAAAATTGACCTGAAAGACCCGGGGCTCAGGCAAATAGGAAAACTTGCCCTGCCGGTAATGATTGGGTCTTGGGTGGTTCCTATAAATATTTTGGTTAATGCCCGTGCCGCCGCCGGTTTATATGGAGGAGAATTTGGGGTTAACGCAATTTATTTTGCTAATAGTCTTTTTGCAATAATTAGTGGCGTTTTTATACTGAGTGTTACAAATGTTGTTTTTCCAAAGTTATCTCGCCAGACGGCAACAAATGATGTTGATGGCTTTGGTGAAACCCTTAACGAAACTGTTAGAATTTTGCTGTTCTTTCTTTTGCCGCTGACATTTGGGCTTATGGCACTTAGCCAACCCTTGGTAAGTATGATATATAGCGGCGGTTTGTTTGGGGATGCGGCTATACAAATAACGGGCAGGGCATTGTTTTATTTTGCGCCTGGTGTTGTTGGTTTTGGGCTTTTGGCCATATTAAACCGTGCCTGTTATGCTATGTTTGATGGGCGCACGCCTATTATTGCCGCTGTGGTTGCCATTGTGACAAATGCTGTACTCAGTTTTGCCCTTGCACCCCATATGGAAATTGCCGGGCCTGCCCTTGCCAGTGCAATCGCTCAGACTTTGGGCGCATGTATATTGATGGTAAAGTTAACCAAAAAAGGAATATTGAAATGGCAATTAACCACAATTGGTGATATTTCAAAAATGATTGTGCTTGCCCTTGTTATGTTTTTGGTTGTAAATATATGTATCCGCCAGATGGCGGATATGCATGTAATTTTGCAAGTTGTAATGTCTGCTGCTGTTGGCGGAATTGTGTATATTGGGTTGGCGGCAGTTTTGCGTATGAAGGAAATAATGTGGGTTTTAAATAAGAAAACGCGTAATGTATAACAATAAAAGACCAGGAATGCCTAATAGCCCAACGATTAGAGCCGTTATTGCATTTACGCCAACGGCGAGTCCTCTTTCATAAAGGATGAAGTTTAACCCGAACATTGCAATGATGCCAATTGCGATGTTGCGCACTACGCCTAAAACCCATCTAAATTGCCGCGTATATAGTAAGTACGCCAAAAATCCAAAACTGAGTGCCAGCATAAACCATATTATAGAATCCATTTGAACCTCCGCTATCTGGTTTGGGATAGTTCCGGAATATCTCCGCAAACGATGCCTTTTTCCTTGCACAGTCCAATGTAATATTGATATTTTAGATTTGCGGCCTTTAATTCGTAAATCAGGCTGTCTACAAGAATTGCTTCGGTTGTTTGGTCGAAGCAGTTATGTAGAAACTCTATGTCGCTTCTAACCGCCTCAAGTGCCGCAACAACTTCGATATCTTCCCGAGATAACCGTTTAGATTTTTTGCCTAATCGTTTTCTTTCTTTTGGAGTAGATGCTGTTGCGTTCCATGTGTCTGCATGTTGTGTATATCCTACAGTTTGTGCCATTTGTCGCACCCCTTTACTGGTGTAAATTTAACCTATTACAATCATAGTCACAAATGTGCTGGTTTATTCCATTGGGGTGTTAAAAATTCAAAATTTAAAGGAGTTTTTTTATTATGGAGCTATGGTTAGTTTATGCCCTTTTGGCCTCCTTACTTGCTGGTGTAACAGCGGTGCTTGCCAAAGTTGGAATCAAGGGAGTTAATTCTCATTTAGCTACGGCTGTGCGTACGGTTGTTATTGTTGTATTTTCTTGGGGGATGGTATTTTCATTTGGCAGCCATTTGGAATTGGCTAATGTGAGTGGCCGTACATGGATATTTTTGGCCGCATCCGGGCTTGCAACGGGAGCATCTTGGTTATGTTTTTTTTATGCTTTAAAATTTGGTTCTGTATCCAATGTTACGCCCCTAAAAAAGAGCAGCACAGTGCTTACGATTATTTTGGCGTTTTTAATTTTGGGCGAACCTGCGGGACTACCAGAAATATTGGGTATTGTATTTATTATTGCCGGTACGTTAATTATGCTTGAGAAAAAGGATGGCTCCAAGGGGAAGAGCGAAGGCGGGGGTAACTGGCTGTTGCTGGGAATTTTAGCTGCAGTTTTTGCCAGTTTGGTTACAATATTTGGTGCAATAGGAATTGCTGATGTAAATGCGGATTTGGGTAATGCAATTAGGGTTGTTGTGGTGCTTATTGTTAGTTGGGGAATGGTATTTTTCACCGGTAAGCAGGGTGGTATTAAGGATATAAGTAAAAAGAGTTGGGCGTTTTTAGCCTTGTCTGGGCTTGCAACGGGGGGCTCCTGGCTATTCTTCTTCCGTGCTTTGCAAATAGGCCCGGTAAGTGCGATTGTACCTATTGATAAGTTAAGTATTATATTTAATATTTTGTTTGCCTGTTTGTTCCTTAGGGAAAAGCAGTCCTTAAAGCGAGTTGCAGGGCTTGCCTGTTTGGTAATAGGAACCCTTGTGCTGGTTATATGGTAAGTAGAAGGGGTTGATATGATGACTATTCGTGCCTATACTGCGACAGATGAGCAAAATGTCGTAAAGCTGTGGAATGTTACGTTAAAGGCGGACATTATTAACCGTGAAAACTTTTATAACCGTATTATATTTGATGCAAACTTTGACCCCTCATTGTTTCTTTTGGCGGAAGAAAATGGGAAATTACAGGGCTTTGTTTATGGAACAAAACGGCGTGTGCCAGATGAAACCTTAGGTTTAGAACCGGATAATGCTTGGATTGTTGCTATGGGCGTATCCCCGCAACATAGGCGCGGTGGAATAGGTTCTGCTCTTGTTAAGGCTTTGGAGCAGACCTTAAAACAGGGTGGGGTAAGTGTTGTGACCCTTGGCGCCTATAGTGCGAATTATATTTTCCCCGGTGTAGATAATGCGGCCTATGGGGATGGTGTAGAATTTTTCAAATCTTTAGGTTACGAAGAAAAAAGCACTTGTGCATCTATGAATCTTTGCTTGCAAAACTACGAAATCCCGGCAAAATATATGGAACGGCAGAGGCAATTAGAATCTGTCGGTTATGTATTTACCCCATTTAAAAAGGAACTGTATTTGCCTATGGCTGATTTTTTTCGCACACACTTTCCATCTTGGCTGCAAATTGTGCGGAAAAATGTGCTGGAAGGCCGGGGTGAAGAAAGTATACAACTTGCAATTGCGCCGGATAAGCAAGTAGTCGGCTTTGCTATGCGGGCAATGGATGGTACCCCCGGGCGTTTTGGGCCTTTTGGGGTAGATCCCTCTATGCAAGGTACAGGGGTTGGTGGAATTATTTTTCATAATATGATGGCGGATATGATAGCAAGACGCATTTTTTTCACATGGTTTTTATGGACAAGTGGACGAAATTTGGACATTTATGCCGCTTGGGGTATGAAAGCGTTTAGAAATTACGCAGTAATGGGTAGGCAGCTTTAGTGAGGCACATAATGGTCGGCCATAGGCGGCCATATTGGAGATGCGGATGGATTGGGGCCGTATATTTATATTAAGGCGCGTGCGGGGTGCTGTGCCGCCTTATAAGAAGTATGTAGTACAAGAGGGGTTTTGATGCCCCTCTATTTTTTTAGTTGTTTTCTCGGGAGAGTTCCCACATTTTAGGTTCATATTCTTGGATGAATGATCTGATGGCTGCGTCTTTTTCATTATCGCTGACAGTATAGTAAAGTGCATATAGGAATTATTTTATTTTAAAGAGCATGTGCGTATATGGGAATTCTGCATCGGTATATTCTACTATTTCATTGCCAATTTTGGGGAGCATGCTTTTTATCCAGTTTTGGAGGGTGTCAATGCTAAGGCCTTTTTCCATCAATGGGGGTATTACCCTGGCAAACCTGCGTTCTTCTCCGGCGGCAAAATTATCCTGTGACGTAATGTGGAATTTTATACAGTCGAGGATTTTGTCTGCATATTCTATTGGAAATTTGGGGTTTCCGGCCAAGCAGCAAAGCAAATCGGATCCATGTGCCGGTGCGTGGGCCCAGCCTTTGCCCATTACATAACCACGTCTGTCTACTTCTTTTTGCATATATTCAGTGGATTGGTGAAGTAGCCGCATGTATTGTTCTTGTGTGAGAAGGTCGAGTTCTTCATCTTTATCTGCAAAATATGCAAGATATAAAGATGAGAATGAGCGGGTAAATACCAGATCATCGTTTTTACTGCCAAGGCCTTTGAACAGATTTATTAAGCTGCCGTCAAAAAGTTTTGTATATTCTTCTTTGGTTAAAAGTTTTTCATCCACAAACCTGTCATGGATGCCCATCATATTTTCTCTAATCAGTGAGTTTGTGTTGCCTGCATTGGTTAGAATTTCTTGGATAAGCTGCGCCTGTCCTACTTCTTTAATGAGGTCTGATAAGTCTACTGTTGTGTAAACCATGCCGGTTTTTAATTTTTCAAATAATTTTTGCATTCCCATGCATTCACTCCTTGTGATTTTAATTTTGTTTATGTAAGGTTATCAGGTATTGTGGCAAATTCAAGATAAAAGATGATTATAATTTATGTAGTATTTTGCTTAGCTGCATGGTATTCTTATCAAAATAGAGAGGAAGTAGAAATGATATGCAACGGACTTATGTAGCTGACGTACAGCCTGGGACAAAGGTGAAAATAAGCGGTTTTTTAGAAAATATCCGTAACAAACGTGCAATGGCTTTTTTGGTATTGAGGGATATAACAGGGAAGATACAAATAACTGTAATTAAAGATGAAAATCCAGAAATAGCAAAAAAAATAGATGCTCTCACCATTGACACGGTAGTTACCATCACTGGAGAAGTTGTCGCCAACCCCCATGTTAAATTAAGCGGTTTAGAAATATTGCCCGAAACACTTCACGTTGATGCTGTAGCGGATGCACTGCCTATTCAAGATGATTCTGCTATTGACCATAAAATGGATTTCCGCTGGATAGACCTGCGTAGTGAGCGTAATCAGCTGATTTTTAAAGTGCAAACCTGGATTGCGAATTCCTTTAGACAAACTTTGCTTAATGAGAATTTCTTAGAAATTCATACGCCAAAGCTCATTAACACCGCTAGTGAAAGTGGCTCGGATGTGTTTGCGTTGGAATATTTTGACCGTCAGGCTTATTTAGCCCAAAGCCCTCAATTTTACAAGCAGATGGCTATGTCTGCTGGTTTTGAGCGGGTGTTTGAGTGCGGCCCTGTATTTAGGGCTGAAAAGTCATATACTAACCGCCATGCTACAGAGTTTACCGGATTTGATATAGAAATGAGCTATATTGATTCATACCATGATGTGATGCAAATGCAAGAAAAAATGTTGCACAGTATGCTTTTAGCCGTGAGTGAAAAGTTTGGCGAAGATGTTAAGCGCCTTTTTGATGTAGAAATTATTGTGCCCCAAGCGCCGTTTCCTGTTATGAAATTAGAGGAAGTGTATGCAGAGCTTAACAGCCGTTACGGTTATACTGTTCCTATAGAAGAACAGGGGGATTTAACCACCGAAGCGGAGCAGCTGTGTGAAAAACTTGCTCTTGATAAATTTAATCACGAATTTTTGTTTGTTACCCATTACGGTGCGGAGAAGCGGGCATTCTACCATATGCGTGATGAAAACGGTACGCCCCTTGGCTATGATTTAATTTGGAAAGGTATAGAAATTACCACAGGGGCACAACGTGAGCATCGCTATGCGCAGTTGGAAAAACAAGCCCAAGAAAAAGGATTGTCTGCTGATGTAGAACATTATTTAGAGTTTTTTAAATATGGATGTCCACCTCACGGCGGTTTTGGCATGGGACTTGACCGAATTACGATGCTTGCGCTTAATATTGCTATAAAAGAAGTCATGTTCTTATTCCGTGGGCCTAATAGACTAACACCATAAGTATTTTAGTATGTGATGGAATTTGTAAAGCCGCCGGATTTTTGTCGCCCTCCTTAAAGTGGGCGAGGGCAGTAAAAATCCGGCGGCTTTTATATTAGAATGCTGCTACTTTTTACGAATTAACTCATGGTAAAAATAATTTATCATATTTATATCTTCTGCCTTGGCGTAGTCTGCTAACTCCTTGCTTAGCTCAATCCAAAAGGTTTTGTCTTTATGGTTGTATATTGTTTCGTAAAGTGGCATAAGGTGTGGATAGTTGCGTTTTACATAATTCATAATTACCTGCTTATAGCTGCCCCGCAGGTTTAAGTTTTCTAGCCAATAGGTGTTGCAGTGGGTTCTTGTGGCTTTCACAATTTCTTGTACGCAGGTAATGCCGGGGAAAATTGGCGAGATGAATGTTACAGTATTTATTCCGTTATTGTGGAGGGTTTTCATTGCTTCAATGCGTTCGTTTATACTTGGGGCGTTGTCCATATGTTTTTGGAAGTCTTCGTCCATTGTGTTAATAGAAAACGCAACAGTAAGATTTTTTAGCTGCTTTAAAATCTCTAAATCCCGCACAATTAAATTGGACTTGGTTGTAATTGTTATGTTCGCATTTGTGCCTATAAATTGTTTTAGTATTGCCTGGGTTTTTTTGTATTCGGCTTCGTAAGCATTGTAACAATCTGTTACAGAGCCGAAAAATAGCTTTTTACCATCATATTTTGTTGGGTTTTTGATTGGCGGGAATTCTTTAATGTCTAAAAATTCGCCCCAAGGCTCTGTATGGCCGGTAAAGCGTTTCATAAAACAGGCATAGCAGTAAACGCATTGGTGGGGGCAGCCTACGTAAGGGTTTATTGCGTAATCCGAGTCTGGGAGTTTTGATTTGGTCATTATGGTTTTAACTGGTCTGTGGTTGAGAATCATTTGTTTTTATGCCTCCTGTGTTGGGAATTTGAATTTATTCTAAGGCTATATAGAATTCTACGCAATGGCTAAATTGCCTTTTTGCAGAATAATACTGGTCTGCAAAACATATATTTAACAGTATTTCTACCGGAAAGGCGGCTAGCCATGCTAAATATTAAAGAAAAACTAACAAGTGCGTTGGCGTTGCCAAAAGAAATTGCACTGAACCTCGCAGTGGTAACAATAATGGGCCAAGGTGAAATAGCCGTTGAAAACTATAAAAATCTATTAGAATTTTCTGAAACAAAAATACGCATACGCACCCACAATCAGGTTATATCAATAGAAGGCGAACGGTTGGTGTTGCAGCAAATAACTACAGAGAACTTAACAATAGTAGGCCGTATAACAACAATTTCTTACATTTAACTTAGTAGGTGGATTAATATTATGCTAAAAACATTACAATATGCAAAAGGATATGTACGTATAAAAGTGACAGGATTTAGCTTAGAGCGTTTTCTTAATATGGCGGCCTTTCGTGGTATTTATATTTGGAATGCTGTGCGTACACCAGAGGGTGTGGAATTTAACGTATCCATTAAAGGATTTAAGCTGCTAAAAGGTTGTGCAAGAAAAACCAGCTGCCGTACAAGAATAATAGAAAAAAACGGAGTCCCATTTATTTTACATCGCTATCGCTATCGTAAGGTGCTTATGGGCGGCGTTCTTTTTTTTATACTTGGGTTATTTGCGTTATCAACCTTTGTTTGGCGAATAGAAATTGAGGGTAATGAAAGCTTGCATCATGAAACAATCATGGTGTTTTTGGAAGCCCAGGGGCTTCGCATTGGCGCGTCTAAATTTACTTTAAGCGATAATGCCATCCAGCAATCCCTTTTAAGCAGCTTTGATGAATTAAGCTGGGCAGACGTACATACACGCGGCACGCGCACCACCATTCGCCTTACAGAAATTTTACCGCCACAGCCCATTGTAAACCGCCAAACTCCCGCCCATGTTGTGGCAAGCAAAGATGGGCTTATAACCCATGTCATTACTTGGAGTGGTGCACCTCTGGTGCGGCAGGGGGATGTTGTGCGGGAGGGTGAAATGCTCATTAGTGGCATTTTGGAACTGGAATCGGACACGCCGGGTACACCCCTTGTGTACACCCATGCCTATGCAGAGGTTTGGGCGCGACGTTACCATTCAATAGAATTTTTGGTGCCATTTACATATTCTGAGCGGGTTTTTACCGGACAAACTTCAGTAGAACGGTCTTTTCAGTTACTTTTCTTGAAAAATAGACGAATAACTTTGCCAGGTGGTGGAAATTCCTTCACATCTTATGATAGAATAACAACACATATCCAGCCAGGGGTATCTGGTACCTTTCCATTGCCTATTGTAATTACCACTACACATTATGCGGAATTTATTCCAACACCACGTACACGTAATTTAGAAGAAGCAAAGGACCTGGCAGAAAGCATGATAACCAGCCGCATAATCCGCGAGTTCGATTTTGGTATAGATATAGTGGATAGACAAATAATATTTACCGAAACACCAAGCGCGCTTAAGGTAAGTGGGCTAATAACCACACACGAACGTATTGACCGCCATGTGCCTATAACGGTGGAGTAAAGGAGTTAACAAATGAATATACCCAGCCATTTGATACACAATGTATTTGGTAAGTTGGACGAGCATATCCAAAAAATTGAAAATGCATTTCAAGTATCTATAATCAACCGTGATGATGTTGTGCAAATTATGCCAAATGCTCCAACATCAAAGCCGGAAAAAGCCCAGGAGGTTTTACAGCACTTGGTTGGCCTTGCGCAAAAAAAAGAAATAATAACAGAGCAGCATGTAAACTATGCCATTGCCGCTTTAGAGGACGAGCATCTGGAAAAAGTGAGCAACTTAAGCGATGACACAATATGCAATACAATAAATGGCCGCCCCATAAAACCTAAAACAATGGGGCAGAAGAAATATATCGACCAAATTCGTAAAAATACTATCGTATTCTCTATTGGCCCTGCGGGTACGGGCAAGACCTATCTTGCAATGGCAATGGCAATTACTGCATTTAGAACCGGAGAAATAAACAAAATTATACTCACCCGCCCTGCAATAGAGGCGGGAGAAAAGCTAGGCTTTCTCCCGGGGGATTTACAGCAAAAAGTGGATCCATATCTTCGCCCACTTTACGATGCGTTAAATGATATAATGGGAACGGAAACTTTTCAGCGTAATTTCGACCGTGGTCTTATAGAAGTTGCGCCTCTGGCCTATATGCGTGGGCGCACATTGGACAACTCCTTTATTGTACTAGACGAGGCGCAAAATACAACGCCGGAGCAAATGAAAATGTTTCTCACCCGCTTAGGCAACAATTCAAAAGCCGTAATAACCGGAGACATAACCCAAATAGACTTGCCTCGGGGCGTAAACTCTGGCCTAACGGATGCAGTTAAAATACTGGACAATATTGCGGATATTGGAATAAGCTATTTAACATCCAAAGATGTTGTTCGTCATCCTCTTGTACAAAAAATAATAAATGCCTATGATAAGCAGACCGCACGGACAGAGTACAAGAAGAAGGTTTTAAAACGAAAGAAGTGATAAATGTGAAAAATAATTTATTTCATGTCGTATTAGTAGTCGCTGCCTTCGGTCTTACAGCGATGGCAATTTTGGGTGGTGCGTATTTTAGGTCAGGACTTGATGTGACCGAAGGTATGTATTCGGAAGAGCGGATACGTGCGCCTCATGTGATGGAAAATATGGCGGAGACCGAGCGCAACCGAGTAGCGGCATATGAGTTTGCTCAAAGGCTGGAGACGATTTATGCAATAGATCCGTATGAATGGCAGTTTGTAGATAACAATCTGCTTCTTTTGCGTGGAGATATAGAGCTTATCCGTGAGGCATATAGTAACGAAATGGCCGCATATTTACAGGCTCATGAAGAATGGGAAGAAGGGGTTGCCCAATTAAACTCAGCAGCCATCGCAGCCAGAATGGAGTGGGATCTTGCCCGGGCCGCGGCACTGGCAGGAGACGAAGACCTTGTAAATTTTCCGCCCCAGCCTGAGATTCCTATCCCACCACCAGAGCCGGAATTTTTAGGCGAAGCACTGGAGCAGTTTGCAACCCTTCATATGCTTTTTACGGAAACTGCTCAGCAGATGCTGGTAACAATGGAAGACGATGGGTTTAATATGATGTGGGCTGCCGTATTTACTGTTGCAGAAACCGTGCAGCTTAACCACGATATAGATGAAATTGATTTTGTAACCGCACGTCAAGTACACCAAGTGCTTGGAACCTTAACGGGTCTTGACCGTGTTACAGAAGAGTTGGTAGAAAACATTGTACTCAACCATTTACGCCCAAACGTCATTCCAAATGTAGAGGAAAATCTACGCCGCTTTAACGAAACCAGAAATAATTACGAGCGGGCGTTTTTCTATGAAGGTGATATTATTGTAGACGAAGGAGAGCTTGTTACAAGTGAAATCTATCAATTGCTTGCACAGCTTGGTTTGCTTCGGTCGGATTCTTTAAGAGATAATATGATACCACTCCTTGGTGTATTGGGGTTGGTTGTCGCGCTTTTTACAATCAGTCTTATGTACATGTCTTTCTACCATCCGTCCATAACAACTACAAAAAAAGAGGCTGCATTATTGTTTACTATTTTTGTATTGTCCCTTGGGCTTACGTGGACATTTAGGGAGTTTTCATTCCCATTTGTGCCGCTTTTGATATTTCCGATGCTGGTTTCCCTTTTGCTGGATCGCCGATGTGGTATGGTGCTGACGTTCTCTATGGTGTTTATCTGCTTTTTTGTGGTGGAGGGTTCTCTTTCATACTTGCTTTTTTATGCGACTTCTGGGGCGTTAATTTGTCTTTTATCCCGCTTTACAACGGAGCGAAATAAAATTTTTATTGTAGGCCTTTTGGTTACGGCAATTCAGTTTATACTTTCAATTTCTATAGCCTTTATAATAGAAAGAGCTCACGCCTTTTATGATTTGCAAGGGATGCTTGTTGTTGCAAGTTTTGCTGCTGCAAGCGGTATGTTAACAGTTATAATTTGTACGGGAAGTTTGCCATTTTGGGAGACATTTTTTGGTGTTGTAACCCCTGTAAAATTACTGGATTTAACCAATCCTACCAATATACTTTTGCGCAGACTTACAATAGAAGCCCCGGGTACTTATCATCATTCGCTTATTGTAGCCAATTTGGCAGAAACCGCCGCTTATGACATTGGGGCCAATTCTCACGCTGCAAGAGTGGGTGGATATTATCATGATGTTGGTAAATTAAAATTTCCCCATTATTTTGCAGAAAACATAGATGGAGAAAACCCCCATGACCATTTGGATACGATCAATAGCGCGCAGCTTATCATAAGCCATGTATCTTATGGATTAACCCTTGCAAGTGAACACCGCCTGCCGCAATTTGTGCGGGATATGATAAAAGAACACCATGGCACCACTTTGCTGCAATATTTTTATGCAACGGCAAAGGAAAGCGACCCCAGTGCAGAAGACAAGGACTATCGTTACCCATTTGTTATACCGCAAACCAGAGAATCCGCATGTGTTATGCTTGCAGATTCTGTAGAGGCGGCGGTGCGTGCAACAATACCTAAATTAAATTCTGTAGATGAAGTTGCTGCAACTATACGTAATATTGTACGTAGCAAGTTAAATGATGGGCAATTGGCAGAAAGCCAGCTGAGTATTAAAGATGTTACGATAATAGAGCAATCATTTTTCCGTGTTTTAAAGGGCATGTATCACGAGCGTATTGCATATCCCAAATCAATACCTGTGCGTATGGTGGGTGCTGAGGCAGAGGACGTGTGATATGGCCCAAATAAAAGTTTACTTTGGCGAGCGGGGCACGTTGCCCCTGCCTGTTCCAATGCAGACATTATTAAAGCAAGTGATAAGCGCAGGTGTGCGTAATTACGGACTTGGTTCGAAACCTAGCAGACAAAAGCGGGTGCGTGGCAAATCTACAATGGCTAATGATAAAAATTGTGTTAGTCTCACGCTGGTAACTTCGGAAGAAATAACTCAATTAAACAAAGAATATCGCGGCAAAGACAGTCCAACGGATGTTTTGTCATTTCCAATGGATGGTGTTAATCTTGGGGATATTGTAATCTGCTTAGAAGTTGCGGAAAATCAAGCCCGGGAATACGGTCATTCTTTGGAAAGAGAGCTTGCATTTTTAACGGCCCATGGTTTTCTGCATTTAATCGGATATGACCATGAAAACCAGGAAGCGGAAAAAGAAATGATTGCAGCGCAAAAAGAAATGCTTGCCTGGGTGGGTATAGAAAGGTAATAAAATATGAAAAACCGAAACTGGCTGCAATCTTTTGGACATGCAGTAGATGGAATATGCAAAACTGCAAAGAGTGAGCGCAATTTTCGCATTCAACTTTTTTTTGCAATTTTAGCGGTTATTGCATGTATTGTATTTAGGGTTGCCTTGTGGCAGATTGGGCTTGTGGCGGTTGCGATATTTTTTGTGCTTATTATGGAACTTGTCAACACAGCTATCGAAACCCTTACAGATTTAAGCTGTAACGGCAAAATACATCCCCTTGCAAAAACAGCTAAAGATGCGGCGGCGGGAGCAGTCTTACTTGCATCGGTATTTGCCATAGTGGTGGCAGTTATTGTGGCAGTAGATGTGATTGGGAGATATATTTAGTAGTGATAGTGGGAAAATAAATTCAGTTGGGTGCGAATCGCACCCAACTGAATAGGTGTTTTATATTCGAATGATGATAGAAATGCTAATAATTGGCGGATAGGAAGGCAAAGTTTAAATGGCAGAATTTTTTAAAAAGCTATGGGCTAAAAGCCCTTTGATATGTGTAGCACTGGGTGCAAACGCACTTGTTATTATTGTGATACTTGTTTTGGTGATAATAATATTTAGCGCGGATGGCCGCGAAGATATTCCCATAGCCTACGAGCCGCCGAGCAATATAGTCACTAGCCCCAGTGCGGTGTCGCCCTATTTAAATCATGACCCCAATCAGTCCATGCGCTGGGATTATTATGCCCCCATCGACACCCGGCCTAGAAGTATGCTAACTGGACTGCCTATTAACGAGGAATACGAAGGCCGCCGTCCAATTGCTGTGGTAATAAATAATATCCGGGCTGCATGGCCGCAAAGTGGTGTGGCTTCTGCGGATATTATTTATGAGGCACTGGCTGAAGGTGATGTCACACGTTTGGTTGCTGTGTTTCAGTCCTATGTGCCAGAAAAAATTGGCCCCGTGCGCTCTGCAAGGGATTATTTTGTGGACTTTGCGTTTAATCACGATGCTATTTTTGTACATCATGGTTCAAGCCCTTCGGGAACAAGCCGTATTCGCAATACAGGTATTCAAAACCTGGATGGATTGGCTTTGGAAGGATCGGTATTTTGGCGTGACCGGGATTATCCCTACTGGCATTCCAACGCAGGCAGTCGGCGCCCTCTTGAGCATAGCTCATACACAAGTTACGAGCGGATGGGCAACCACATGGAGGCGCGGAGTATTCGAGATTTTGCCAGTGACAATCCGGCGTATGAATTTGTATTTGGGGCAATGCAGGCAGGGGGAGGCATTGCAGAAACTGTGATTGTGCCTTTTTCTCAGGGGTATCGGCGATTTTTTAATCTTGACCCCCAAACAATGTGGTACTGGGTGGAAAACCGTGACGGCCCGCATGTAGATGCAGAAACCCGAGCGCAGATTAAAGTGGCTAATGTGCTTATTCAGTTAACCACTATGCGTGTAGTAGATGGGGAAGGACGGCGAGACGTACAAACCTTAGGCGAAGGGGATGGATTTTTGATTACAGGGGGCAGGTACTTTCCTGTGCGCTGGGTAAAAGAAGGCCATGCAATACCAACGCGCTGGTACTTTGAAGATGGGTCGCCATTGGTGTTATCGCCCGGGCCAACCTGGATATGCGTTGTACAGTCGAATATAGTACTGGAATTTGGAGAAATGCTGGAAGAAGAATAAAAGCTATTTGCGCGCGCAGCGCGCACCCATAGTCGAGCTTTGCCCGATGGAGCGGTGGGGTTTTGCAACTAAAACTATTTGCGCACACCGTGCGCACCCGCAGCGCAGCGAGGAAGCGTAATCGGGCTTTGCCCGATGGAGCGGCGGGGTTTGGGGCAGAGCCCCATTTAGATGGAGGGATTTGACATGATTCAAATGACACTGGCTTCAAAAGAAACCATTACCAGAGCAGACGTACCCGAACCTAATGCAGGAGAGGGTCAAGTTGTAGTAAAAATAGTGCGTAGCGGTATTTGCGGATCAGACATACATGCCTATTATGACAGTCACCCATTTATTGATTTACCTGTTGTGCCCGGGCACGAATTCTCCGGAATAGTTTGTGCGTTGGGTGCAGGGGATATAAAAGGCCTTACCATAGGTGACAGAGTAACCGTTATGCCCCAGCTATATTGCGGGCAATGTGTAAACTGCAAAAGCGGCAGGTACAACATATGTATGACATTACAGGTTATCGGCTGCCAAGCACCAGGTGCCTCACAAGAAAAGCTGGCAGTAGATGCAAGTTTGGTATTAAAACTGCCGGATTCTATGGATTTTGACCATGGCGCAATGCTAGAACCTGTGGCAGTTGGCATTCATTCCTGCAAGCGAGTAATTGGCGGTGTTTCCGGCAAAAATGTATTGGTTTTGGGTGCGGGCACAATAGGTAATTTAACAGCCCAAGCCGCAAAAGCACTTGGCGCAGCATCGGTTATGATTACGGATGTTAGCGGTTTTAGGTTAGACGTTGCAAAAAAATGTGGAGTAGAGCATACGGTTAATATTGCAAATATAGACTTAGCAGGAGAAATCAAAAAAGCATGGGGCGACATAGGTGCAGATGCAATTATAGAATGCGTTGGGGTTGCCGCTACAATTGAGCAGGCCATACAAGTTGGGCGCAAAGGTACAGATATTATTGTTGCCGGTGTTTTTGGTGAAGCGGCAACCGTAAGCATGGGATTAGTGCAAGACAAGGAATTAAACTTGATAGGCACACTTATGTACACTAAAGAAGATTGGTTAGACGCAATCAACTTTGTTGTTGAAGGTAAAATTGTACTTGCGCCACTCATGAGCAAGCATTTTCCTCTGGCGGAATTGCCGGAGGCGTTTAAATATATTGAGGCTAATAGAGATACTGCCCTTAAAGTTTTGATGGACGCGTAGAGGTGTCGCATTATGAATATAGCTAATAATATCTTGAAACGCAGTTTGCAAAACGTATATTTTTTTGTAGGGACAGCATGTGGTGGAAAAACAACAATGGGTAGGGAGCTATCTAAAAAGTATGGATTTATCTATTTCAGCGACAACTGGAATGAACCTAACTGGAAAGAGTGGGAATCCATAATTGATGGAAAATACCAGCCTCATTCATACCGTGGGGGAAAGCCATTTAGCAATGAAGAATATTTTAGCAGATCTGTTGAGGAATTTTTAGCGGATGATAAAAATAACCAAGCTGCCAATATGGAGAATATAGCATTTTCGATAATGGAAATCATCAAACTAGCACAAAAAAATACAGTTGTTGCAGACATTTGGATAGAAGATTATGATTTTCTTCTGGAAATCTCCGATTACAGCAAAATAGCTTGCTTATTGGCACCCGGCGAATTAATAATTCGCGATTATTACCAGCGCGACGACCACATGGACTTTACAAAGGCTATTCAATCGCTGGAAAATCCCGAGCAAAAGTTTGAAGTGCAAAACGAATTATTTAGAATAGGCGCGAAAGAAACAGCCGCAAAAGCTAAAAAGTATGGTTTGTTTAGCATAATGAGAAGCGAGGAAAGTACGGTTGAAAATACTTTAGCACTGCTGGAAAAGCATTTTAGGCTAAAATAAAAAAGCACTTGTTGTCCTTGAGTTTAAAACTCCTGGCAACAAGTGCTTTCATTATATTACAACTACATTTTGTTGCGCTTGATATAGGTGGTATGCAGCAATTCATGCGCCTTATGACCACCCGGTTCTCCCAAGAACTCTGCATATAGTGCTTGGATTTCTTTATTTTCATGAGAAACGCGTACAGCCTTATCAGCATCTTCGCCATTAAGCCCTGCAATACGTGCTGAAATTACAGAACGGTCATTGCCATAGAAAGGCTGACCGCCACCGGCTACACAGCCGCCTGGGCAAGCCATAATTTCAATGGCATGGTATTGGCTTTTTCCATCACGGATATTTTCCAGCAGGGTTCTGGCATTGCCAAGCCCATGGGCGATACCAATTTTAAGATCTAAATCGCCTACTTTAATTGTTGCTTCGCGGATACCGGCTTCGCCACGTAGTTGGTCGAACACTACGTTTTCTGGGTTTTTGCCGGTGAGTTTAAATACTGCGGTGCGTACGGCCGCTTCAATTACGCCGCCGGTTCTGCCAAATATTACGCCTGCGCCGGAAGATTCGCCCATTATTTTGTCATAATCTTCGTCTGGTAGGGAGTTAAAGTCGATACAGGCTTCGCGCAGCATTCCGGCCATTTCGCGGGTAGATATAACATAGTCAACGTTAGCAGCACCGTCGTTTGCAAGTTCTTCACGAGCCGCTTCATATTTTTTGGCCACACATGGCATTACAGAAACTACAACCATTTTTGCAGGGTCTATGCCAAGTTTTTCTGCCAAGTAGGTTTTTGCGATGGCACCGAACATTTCGTGTGGGGATTTACATGTTGAGGGGATATCCAAAAGGGTAGGGAATTGATGCTCGATAAACTTAACCCATGCAGGGCAGCAGCTTGTTAGCATTGGCAGTGTGCCGCCGTTTTGTATGCGGTTTATCAGTTCGCTTGCTTCTTCCATAATGGTAAGGTCGGCGGCAAAGTCTGTGTCATACACATGGTCAAAACCCATGCGGCGTAGTGCGGCAACCATTTTGCCTGTTACGCGAGTGCCAACAGGTAGGCCAAATTCTTCACCAAGTGCTACGCGTACCGCCGGTGCGGTTTGCACAACCACTACTTTATCTGGGTCGTTAATGGCGGTCCACACATTGCCAATGTCGCTTACTTGTGTAAGCGCGCCCGTTGGGCAAACAGAAATACATTGTCCGCAGAATGTGCAGCTGGTGTCAAGCATTGGATAGTCGAAGGCTGTGCTAACAACCGCTTCAAGAGAACGGTGTGCGCCGGAGTATACACCAACTGTTTGCACATCGTTACACATGGTTTCGCAGCGGCGGCACATTACGCATTTTTCTGCATCGCGGATAATGCTACGGCTGGATGTGTCTTTTGCGTAGCTGGACATTTTGCCTGCGTATTTATCTTCGCGAATGTTTAAATCTGCTGCAAGGTCTTGCAATTCGCATTTGCGGTTGCGTTCGCAGGACAGACAATCTTTTGGGTGGTTAGAAAGGAAGAGCTCAACCACGGTGCGGCGTGAGTTAATTGCACGTGGGCTGTTGGTTGTAATGACCGCGCCTTCCCAAACTTGTGTAACACAGGCTGGCATTAGGTTTGCACGGCCTTCTACTTCAACCATACATACACGGCAGCTGCCTACGTTGTTTACCATTTTAATATCTGCCATATTTAAATGACATAGTGTTGGAATTTTAATACCATTGGCGGCGGCAACGTCCAAAATAGTTTGGCCCGGCTCAACTTGCAATTTTGCGCCATTTAATGTGATATTTATCATCGTGTGCCCTCCTCCTATTCAGTAATAATTGCATTAGGCTTACATCTGGCAACACAGGCGCCACACTTAATGCATTTGTCTTGGTCGATAACATGGGGTTTTTTAAGTTCGCCAGAAATACAATCTACCGGGCAAACGCGCTTACATAGGGTACAGCCGATACATTTTTCTGGGATAATTACATAACTAACAAGGTCTTTACATGCGCCGGCTGGGCATTTTTTGTCTCTTACATGGGCTTCGTACTCGCCTAGGAAGCGGTCGATTGTAGAAAGTACAGGGTTTGGCGCACTCATACCAAGCCCGCATAGGGATGTTGATTTAATGGTTTGCCCAAGGTCTTTTAGTAATTGGATGTCACTTTCTTGACCTTGACCTTTGCTCATGCGGTCGAGGATTTCATACATGCGGGTGTTGCCAATGCGGCATGGGGTACACTTTCCGCAGCTTTCTTCAACTGTGAAATCTAGGTAGAACTTAGCAAGGTCTACCATACAGTCGGTTTCGTCAACAACTATCATACCGCCGGAACCCATCATAGAGCCTGCGGCTTGCAGGTTTTCGAATGTTACTTCAAGCCCTAAATCCTGCTCAGAAATACACCCGCCTGAAGGGCCGCCTGTTTGAAGTGCTTTAAATTTCTTACCTTCGCGGATACCGCCGCCAATTTTGTAAACAATGTCTTGCATGGTTGTTCCCATAGGCACTTCTACAAGGCCAACGTTGTTTACTTTACCGGCAAGGGCAAATACTTTTGTGCCGGAGTTGCCCGGTGCGCCAATGCTGTTAAACCAGTCTGCGCCACGCAAGATAATTTGCGGAATATTAACCAGAGTTTCTACGTTGTTAATAATTGTTGGTTTTTGCCACAGCCCTTTAACTGCCGGGAATGGTGGCTTGATGCGAGGTTCGCCCCGTTCACCTTCAACGGAGTTAAGCAGTGCTGTTTCCTCACCGCAAACAAAGGCGCCTGCCCCAAGGTTTACAGAAATATCAAATGAAAAGTTTGTTCCGAAAATGTTTTTGCCAAGCATGCCATATTCACGTGCGTGGTCAATGGCTTTTTTTAGACGGTTTACCGCCAGTGGATACTCTGCGCGAATGTATACAACGCCTTCGTCTGCGCCAATTGCGTAAGCACATAGTGCCATGGCTTCGATAACGCCGTGTGGGTCGCCTTCTAAAATAGAACGATCCATAAATGCGCCTGGGTCGCCTTCGTCGGCGTTACATACTACGTATTTTTTGTCGCTTTGTACTTTTGCGGCAAATTCCCATTTTAGGCCTGTTGAGAAACCTGCGCCACCGCGACCGCGAAGACCGGAATCTTTGATGATTTTTGTCACTTCATCAGGCTTCATTTCCGTTAGGGCTTGGCCTAGGGCTTCGTAGCCTTCTACACCAATGTAGTCGTCAATTCTTTCTGGGTCTACCATTCCGCAGTGGCGTAGTGCTACGCGCACTTGGCTTTTGTAGAAAGGCATGTCTCTATGGTGGTGGTATCTTTCGCCTGTTTCTGGATCTTTAAATAACAGACGCTCGATGTGTTTACCTTTTACTAAATGCTCGGATACGATTTCTTCCATATCTTTGCCTTCTACGCGAACGTAGAATGTATTATCTGGATAAATTTTTACAATCGGGCCTTGCTCACAGAAACCGAAGCAGCCTACTTTTGAAATGATAACTTCATCGGATATGCCGTGTTTTGCTAGGCTTTCAATAAGCGCGGTTTCAACGTCTAAACAGCCGGAAGAAATACAACCTGTACCGCCGCAAATAAGAATTTGT
>Ga0123352_10000674_pt1 | contig 42073 bp, 43 predicted proteins | sample TergutLab28metaG_FD_89700 | JGI IMG/M metagenome (GOLD analysis project Ga0123352, IMG submission 89700) | Labiotermes labralis P1 segment gut microbial communities from Petit-Saut dam, French Guiana - Lab288 P1 | ecosystem: Host-associated > Arthropoda: Insects > Digestive system > Gut ... | reverse complement strand
GTAGTTGTTTAGGCATAGACTCGGTATCTCAGAACACTTCTTTCACCTTTGCGTTCCGATTGTCAGCATCCGCACGGCCCAGCATCATGTTTTACAACACGTCCTGTCAAAGTCAGGATGGAACAGAACTCGCCGGAGCAAACCCTTCAAATATCACTGCATTCGCAGAAAGAAGGTCATTGTTCCGCAACCGATCAAAAAGCCGGTGTTTCGCAAAAGCGATTAATATCCGTAAAAGGTTTACAATATCATGGCAGTCAAAGATGATGTTCTGGACGCAATGAAAAAGAAAGGAAAGCCGATGAGTGCCGGGGAAGTCGAAAAAGCTCTCAACATCGACAGAAGCGAAGTGGACAAGGCGTTCAAGGATCTGAAAGCGGAAGGAGCTATAATCTCTCCCGTGCGCTGCAAATGGGAACCTTCAGAGAAATGAGGTCACAAGGCTTTATTGCCGATTGAGTAAGTTGGCAGATATATATTCCGTAAAACGTGCTGTGTGTGCACACGCTGAGATATGATACCATGGATACCATCAATATCACACAAGCCGGCAACAATATGTTCAGCATCATGGATTCCGTTCTTGAAGGCGGAAGAGTAACGATAACATCAGAGAAAGGCAACACTGTTCTCCTCAGCGAAGAGGAATGGAACGAACTAATAGAGACTCTGTACGTATTGTCTGATCCGGATACACTCTCTGCGGTCAGAGAAGCGCGTGCAACACCAACGTCCGAACTGGAGACGATAGATTGGAGAAATATCTTCTGACTCCTCCTCCTTATGAGAAGCTTCTCGGAGAGATGGAGGGGATGTATTCCGGGCGGATCAACTCAAAACACAGGATCGTCTATGAACTGAGAGATCATAATGGTTCTGAGTACAAGGGCGTTGTACACATTGTCAGAATGAGAACACATTACAAAGGGATGCTGTCCTTATTTTTCGTATGATCGCGTACGATAAGAGTACAAAGCGGTTTGTTCAGAAGGAGTCCATACGTCCTTTCAAGCATGCAAGATACTCGAAGAATCTGAACATCAGATTGTTCAGAGAAACCATGGACTCTGAACACAAGAGGCGTTAAACTGCATGATAATAAATACCTCGAAAGTATAACTACAATCATTGGGAACAAAGGGAAATCCGATGAACACCGAACGCAAGTATGGAGGACTGGGAGATTACACACCGAAGCAGGTAATGAAAGTTCTCAAAAAATATACTGACGGCAGGTTCGTTGAGAAGGAGGATGAAGAGTTGATGAAAATACTCTCTTCGATGAACCTTGTTCGTTTCGGCATGGATCATGACAGAAATGAGAGGACCGCTGTCACGACAGACATGGGCGTTCGCTGGTAGGTGAACTTCGCTTGCGTTACCAAGGATGGATTCCCACACTTAAGTTCGATATTCTCACATTTTGCGTTAAATTAGGGAGGTCGACGCAGATAAGAAGCGAAGATTCCGCTTTGGATATCATTGTACCTCTTATAGAACGGCGCTTGGTCAAGGCTAAAGAAAAGCTGATAAGCGGCGAGGAACTCAAAAATAAATATTCGTTCAAAGAATGTTCGGATGAACTTAAGGATGTCCTCAATATAAGGGACTACAACGTCTTCTCAATCACCGTCCATCATCACGATCTCGGCAAGCCTCCGGATGTCGCCATCCTTCTGGCAACGGCTGACGGTGAGAAAAGAATGATCGCCAATAGGATACTGGACTGCAAAATCGATGCTTACGGTACATTGACTCCTTTCGCCTCTTTCGATGTTGAGCACGTGTCAGACAACGGCGTGTTCTCTATGAGGACCGATTGCAAAGAAACTGAACACTCTCCGAACATAGCTTACGAATCAATAAAATACTTTTACCACAGGCACAAATATCACGATGCGGGTAAATTGAATAACGGTGACTGCATTCTGGATCTCAACGCAAGTGACGACAGCGTTCCTCCTATGTCTGAGGACGAAGTTATCAGATTCATATTGAATAACTATGTCGGAAAGTTCAACAACTACAGGATGATCATGCCGTTCATCCCGACACAGTCGGAAATCCCGGCGTTCAAGGCGCAGGCGTTCGGTGAACTTACCTTTGCCAGATCTCTTAATGATAACATCCTTTCAAAATTCAGCAAAGAGGATGCGGACGATTTTGCCGACCGCTTCGATTATCTACGGTCAAGAATAGATACGGCTGCGGAGAGCCAGGTGTTACTTTTCAACGAGGTCAATTCCGAATATCATAAACGATTGACATTGACGCTGGGCATATGCGGCATATACGCCACCATTTTAGCGGGAGTCCTCAGTGTGATCTATTCCGAGATCGATATCATGTTCACCTTAACCTTCCTTACTCTTCCGATGCTGTTCTTCGCGATGCGGTTGATTTTTTCACATATGCGCTCCGAAGTAATAACTCCGGGAATTAAGATCGGAGATTACGATACGGGATATGCGGACAGGAAAAAAGGATGAAAGTTGGAATATGTTGGAAAATGCGGTGAAGATAACAGATCCGACAGCAAGGGCGCCTGGCGATTACGATACGCACTAATGAACAATACGTATGATCTCTCGCCGGTGAGCACAGAGCCTCAGAATGTATCCATACGCCCTTTCACACGTGCAAGATGTTCAAAAAATCTGAACATCAGATATGAGAGAATTATGAATATTATGCCGAGCACGATCATCATCAGTATCGGTTCCGCAAGATCCGCAACGGTGCTTCCCACCACTGCGCCGCGTGTTGCCTCCACCGCATACGTCAACGGATGGCAGTGAGCGATCACCTGCGCCCATCCGGGAAGATCGGACACCGGGAAATTCACGCCGCACAGCACCAATCCTATGTATGTGGCCACATTGGCTATTATCGCAGACGTTCGCAAATAAATGCCGACACTGCCGATCATCATGCTTATCCCTCCTACGGAGAACGTCGTCAGCAGAATGACGACAAGCGCTGAGGTAAGGTTTATTGATGCCATGCTCACGCCGAATATGAAGGACGCGCAGAACAATGACACCGCTATGGAAATGAAGCCGGCGGCTATGCCGAATATTGACATTCCCAGGAATATGGTGAAAAGACTGGACGGAGCCGCTACAAGCGGCGACATCGTTCCGATATGTTTCTGCACTCCCGGTATGCCCGAGACCGCATATATCGTTGTCATGCCGATGGATTGAACCGCGTTCCCTATTATCACGAATTCCCGGTCGGCGCCTGCGTATAAAGCGATCATAGAGAAGAAGAACATCGCGAACAGCGACGGAACGACAACCTGAAGCAGCCACAGCGACGGCCTTATGGTGGTGAACAGATCATGTATCGAAAGGATGCATGACGCCTTGATGACCCTAATTCTTTCGGTTACGAATGACATCAGTACCTCACCAGCGCCCCGCTCTCGCGTATGTTTCGTTCGATTATCTTGAACAGGAAATAAGCAGCGGCGATGTAGAATGCCATCAGGACGAACGCTATCGCCACATTGAATGAAAGGCCCAGCGAGACAATGGTGTCACCATGGCCGATCGCGGCGATCTTCAGCGCATCAACACTCCACGTGGGCGCAAGAACATATGATATCGGCGCAAAAACGCCCAGCTGCTGTATCGGGAACAGGGCGCCGCTGAACACGTATATCGGAAACTGCAGTATCGTCATGACAACGAATGACGCCCTTGTAAGCACGAAGAGCGCTGCCAGCATCAGTCCGATCGATGCCAGCGCGAACAACGTCAGGACAAGCATCGCAAAGAACATAAGCGGATCTGCCAGGCTTACGCCGACTCCGAATATCGCTTCGGCGGAAATGAACACGAGAACAGCGTTAAGCAATCCTATGAGGGCGTTCCATATCGAACGTCCGGCGATCACATCAATCATATGAGACGGCGTCATCATTATCGGTTCTATTGTTCCGTTGTATCTGTCGTACGTTATTGTGAAACCCGATGCGAAGAGCATATTTCCCCACATCCCGAGGACACCGCCTCCGAGTACCGCCGTCAGTACAACGGGACCGGTCAGGTCGGTGTGCATGTATAACGCGACAATGGTGAACATGAACGGCGCGATGATACTGGGTATTATCCATTGAGGGTCCGCAAGGAACTGGATGCCCTGCTGTTTGAACGCTGCCGTGACCGCCTTAAGATTCATTCAGGCCCACCAACGACAAGTATATATCTTCAAGCGTAGGCTCATCGTATCCCATCTTCCTCAACCCGTATCTTGAGAACAATGCGTCCAGTTCCGACAGGATGTCTTCGTTGTCTTTCGTCTGTATGCGCGTACAATATCTTCCGGATATACGTTCAGTGTTGATATGTATGAAATCCCGTTCCGCCGAAAGTTTTGCAACGGCGTCATGAGGATCATTGTTGGTGATGATCTCAACGACATTCGTGTCACTGACCGTTTCTCTGAGCTTTTCAAGTGTTCCGTATCCTACGGACTTCCCTTTGGAAACGATCATGATGCGGTCGCAAAGCTCTTCCGCTTCCTGCATATAATGCGTTGTCAGTATTATCGTTGTACCGGAATCCGCCAGTTTCCGTATCAACGATCTTATCTCCCTCGCGATCTCGGGATCAAGGCCGATGGTCGGCTCATCAAGATACAATATCTCCGGTGAATTCACAAGCGCTCTTGCGATGTGCATCCTTTGCTTCATACCGCGTGAGTAACTCTCAACCTTCACGTCAGCGAAATCCTTCAGGTCCACGATATCAAGTAATTCTTTGATCAGTTCCTTCTGTTTATTCCTGTCCACGTCATAAAGGTTGGAAAAGAAATTCAAATTTTGTCTTCCGGTAAGCCGGTAATACAATCCTCTTTCGCCGCCTGATACGAGATTCACTCTTTTCCTTATCTCTTTGATATTTCCGCCGGAAACATCCATTCCGAGGATCACAGCCCTTCCGGAGGTCGGTATCAGAAGGGTGGAGAGCATTCTTATCGTTGTCGTTTTTCCTGCGCCGTTCGGCCCGAGGAGGCCAAATATCTCCCCTCGTTTGACGGAAAATGAGATATTGTCTACAGCCAGCTTATCCGGCATGCCGGATTTTCTGTATGATTTGAACATCTTCGAAAGGTTTTCAACGACTATCGAATGATCGCCTTCTTCGATTGATCCCCGGGAATGTGAGAACGGCCATTTTCGATGAGTGCGGTTATCAGACATATCATACCTTCTTTGTTCTTATCAGATGCCTGTTTATCAAAAAGAACGCGATCGCGAACGCCATCAATGCAGCCAAAGAGATCCACGGGAAGTCCCAGCCCAGCGATGCCGCCCTCAATGTGATGCTCGAGTGCGTCAGCGGAAGAGCGTAAAGCACCGTCTGAACTGCCGACGGAAGGTTGCTAAGCGAAAAGAACGTTCCGCAGAGGAAGGTCATCGGTAAAACGATCAGACTGCTGAATGTCGCCATACTCGCATGCGATTTCGCCAGAAGAGCGGCGGCAACGCCCAGGAAGGAGAACGTGAAGCAGGATATCAGTATCACGATCACATACAGCGGAGTGATGCTCAGTTCCGGTGTCAACACGAGACCGATCGCGAATATTATGCTGCTGCTTATCATCCCTCTTACAACGCCGAGCATCGATTTTCCGAAAACGATTGCGGACGGGCTGAGCGGACACATCATCATTTCGTCAAAGGACCTGTAATACAGTCTCTGCACATTCAGTCTTGCCGCGGTGGAAGAGAACGATGCCGATAAAGAGGTCAAAGCGGCGATCCCGGGGATTATGAACGCTATATACGGAACGCCTTCCTGCGTCATCCCCGCGCCGAGGCCGAATCCGAACGCCAGAAGATAAAGGAGCGGACCCATTATACTCGATGAAAGCAACTCAACGAAATTATGCCGCATGAACCGTAGGTCCGCCCATGAAACATAGTATATCTCTTTCAAAAAGCCGATCATGGTCCGCTCACACTCTTTCCCGTAAGTTCAACGAAACAATCCTCAAGGTTGGTGTTTCTTATGATGACGGTTTTAACGTCTCCCAGAGACGAGGCGAATTCGTTCGCTTCTTCTCTCGATGTGAAATATTTGTATTCGGTCTTATTGTCCGCGCCGTAATACTCCACGGCTGTGGATCCCAGTTTGTTGCATAGTTCAGACGGAGTTCCGAGGGCGATCAGTTTGCCGTCATTTATTATACCGACTCTGTCGCACAGAGCCTCCACTTCCTCTATGTAATGCGACGTAAGGAAGATCGTTGTTCCGTTGTCATTCAATTTTCTTATAATATCCCATAATAATCTTCTCGCCTGAACATCAAGGCCGACCGTCGGTTCATCGAGAAAGAGAACTTTGGGTTTATGGAGAAGAGAACAGACAGTGGCCGCTCTTTTTTTCCAGCCTCCCGAAAGAGTATTGATCATCTTGTCCATGTATTCGTCAAGTCCGACGTAATCGGCAAGTTCATTGATCCGCCGCATTCTTTCGGATTTCGGGATCTTATGCATCATTGCGTGATGCATCATATTCTCCCTGACGGTGAGATCAGTGTCGAGGCTTATGTGCTGCTGTATAACGCCCATAAGCTTTTTAGCCTCTTTGGGATCTTTCAGGATGTCGTGACCTCCGACCGATACACTGCCTTCGGAATAATCCGTAAGAGTGGAGATCACTCTGACGGTAGTCGTTTTTCCGGCGCCGTTCGGCCCCAGAAAACCAAATATCTCGCCTTCGTTGACTCGGAGGTCGAGGCCGTTGACGGCAGCCCTGTCACCGTATTTTTTGACGACTCCCTCCACTATGATTATCTCCGACACCCGTTGCCTCCCATGACCTTATTTTGTTGGATAATATATCCAACTTATATAATCATAATCTAGGTCTGAGCGGTCCGGGAACGATATTTTACATTAAAAGAGGATTTGATGTATGATTACAGCTACTATTTCAAATAATATGGCGCAGAAGAGGGCAAATAGTTGGATTATACATCCAACTAGAAATACAGCCTATACCGATGATTCAAGGATTGCACAGAGGATATCAATGACGGCGATGCAGATCGCCACAGTAAGTTTCACCATTCGGACAAGGCGGCCGGTGTGATCGGACGGCGTACATATGGTTAGATGGTTGGATGAACTATCCAAATGATTTATATGCGATGTTCACGTACCGCCGGTGTACATATGAGAAAGGTCGCAGTCTACGGAAAAGGCGGAATAGGGAAATCAACGATCTCTTCGAATTTAACGGCAGCGTTATCCGAGAAAGGGATGAGAGTAATGCAGATAGGATGCGATCCGAAACATGATTCAACGAGACTGCTGATCGCAGGGATCGAGCAAAGGACTGTTCTTGAATATCTGCGCGACACGAAAGAGAACGAAAGGAAATTGGAAGACATCACTGAAACAGGATACAAAGGATGTATATGTGTTGAGGCCGGAGGTCCTGAACCGGGAGTGGGATGCGCGGGCCGCGGCATAATATCGGCATTTGATCTTCTTGAAGACCTCGGGATCAACGAGATCGAATTGGATGCGGTTCTGTACGATGTTCTCGGAGACGTTGTATGCGGAGGGTTCGCGGTTCCTCTCAGAAACGATTACGCTGACACGGTGTACATAGTGACCTCGGGAGAATACATGTCGATATACGCCGCAAACAATATACTCAGAGGCACGGCAAACTACGATCCCGACAGGATAGGAGGTTTAATATTCAACAGCCGCGGCGACGACGAGGAGAAGGAACGCGTAATGAAGTTCTCATGCGCGGTCGGAGTGCCGGTGATCGCGGAATTCTCGCGCTCAAAGATGTTCCTGGAAGCGGAACGCATAGGGAAGACGGTGGTTGAAGCATTCCCGGATTCCGAGATCGCCGAAAAATTCCGAAAGCTTGCGGACACCGCTATCGAAGGAAAAAAACATACGGCGAGATTTTTATCCGATCCGGAACTCGAATCCGCGGTCCTGGGCCGCTCCGTTGCAAAGATCACGGCGACCGAGGAAAAAGGCAGACCGGGAAGGTCTGAGGACACATCCGGTAGATCAAGTGCGAAATTAAAAGAAACACACGATGCAAAAACAAAGCAGATAACGTGCAGCGCTCCGCGCAAAACGCAGAAGGAGGTGGTGCACGGCTGCGCATTCGCGGGAACGCTGTGCACAACGTTATCCGTTGAAGGATTGGCGTCGGTTCTCCATGCGCCGAGGGATTGCGCACACTACGCGGTGCAGATGGTCACCAACGCATTAAGGAGATCATTCACAAACGGGGACGTTCCGATAAGGCCGTTCGCTTTACCTAATGTGCGATGCAGCAATATGGACGATGCGGACACAATATTCGGTGCCGTATCCAAGCTGGAATCTGATGTTAATCATATGATAGACAAAGGGAATGATACCATTGCGGTGATCACATCATGTCCGTCAGGGATAATCGGAGAGGATATCGACGGAATGATATCCCGAATAAAGAAAAAGAATCCGGACGTGACGATAATACCGATAATAGAGGACGGCAACATAAAAGGAGATTACATGCAGGGCGCCACGGACGCATGCATCGAACTGATACGTGCATTGTCCGAGGAAGGAAAAAAGGAAAGATCGGTCAATCTCATCGGTATGAAGACATTCGGCATAAACACCGTAGAGAATGTAAGATTCGTCTCCGAGGTGCTGGAAAAACTTGGAATTGAAGTGAACTGCACATGCGTCGGTGATACGACCGTGGAAAAAATAAGAAACATACCCAGATCGGAATTGTGCATACTCATGACACCGGATTCGATCGCAGTCGAGACAATGAATTTCATCAGAAGCAGATTCGGACTTCGGTCAACGGATAACATGGCACGGCCTGGTATGATGGAAACGGAACTTTGGATAAGAGAAGCGGCGGCGCACTTCGGCGAAAACGAAAAAGCGGAACTCGCGATCAAGGAAATAAGGAACGAGTTCATCGGAAGACTTGAATCGCTGAAATGGAAGCTCAAAGGAAAGAAGGTTTACATAGTCGGAATGAAAAGGGACATCAACTGGATCATGGAAGCAGCGGTCGGCTGCGGAATGGATGTTCTGCGTCATGTGGTGATAGACATAACCGACAGGGAAGAGGTCAGAGATCTTGAAAAGAAATACGGAATAGAACTGATACCAGGCGGCAGGAAGGAGAACATAAAAGGGATGAGGGACAGAACGGAAAGAATACTGGATCCGCATATTCCCGTGGATCCGGATACGGACGCATGGATCCGGAAGGACATGGCCGAGAAGGAACCGGATCTTTTATTGTCAACATATCCCATCGATTCCGGAAAGGATGTGAGAACATGCTTCCTTCCGGTCAATCCGAATGTCACGCCGTTTGCCGGACCTGAGTTTGCGGAATTATGGTCAAGGACGTTAAAAGCGCCGGTAAAGGAAGGGTGGAGAAAAGATGTCGTCTGAATATGATATGCCCGAGGGCATTTTAGGGATCTCACTGGCGTTCGAAGGGATCAAAGACGCGGCAACGATAATGAACGGTCCCACAGGGTGTAAATCATATCCCGCGTGGTTGTCGGAGCACGCATATCCGTGCAGGGACAAAGAATGTTACACGAATGTTCCTTTCAAGTATTACAGAAGATTCTTTTTCACGCAGCCGAGGGTTCCGTGCACATACATGGACAGCGATGATTACATAATGGGAACGCGTGAGAAATTGGACGAAGTGTTCGAAGACGTCACGGCACTGAAACCGAATCTCATAGGCTTGATAAATTCTCCGGGAGCGTCACTGATAGGAGAGACGTTAACACTGAAAGCGGAAAAGGGAGTCGTTGTAAGGATAGAAAGTCCGCAACCGTCAATACCGCTCGGGATCGGATTTCAGGATACGATGATAAAGATCCTTGAAACGCTGTCTCCGAAAAAACAGAAAAAGAGGAAAGGTGTGAATCTTGTGGGCATTACAATATGGGATCTCGGATGGGAAGATACGATCGATGATCTGAAGGATATTCTCAACTCGTGCGGCATAAAAGTTAACACCGTCATCGGCGCCGGATGCACAGTATCCGAATTACGGAGCTCCGGAAACGCGGAGCTTAACGTGATCGTTCACAGGGACATGGGAGAAAAGATAGCGAAATGGTATGAACGCGAGTTGTATGTCCCGTTCGTTGAATCAAAACTCGGCGCACCGATAGGATTCGATGCGCTGGAAGATTGGATATTGCAAATATGCGGGAAATTGAATGTAAACCCGTCCAAGGCGATGAAAAGGATCAGAGAAAAAAGGGAACGCGTTGCCACAGTTTTGCTTTCGCTGTACACAGTGCATAAACCTACGGTTGGACACACATTCTCCGTGGTGGCGCAGGGTTCGGTCGCGTATCCCGTGATGTCATTTCTATACGATTATCTGGGACTTCTGCCGGTTGCGGTCAACACCGGAACAGACAGATCGTTCGATGACGAGATCAAAAAATTCGTGAAAGAGAATGAACTCGATGTTTCGGATGACGTTTCGGAGACTCCCGCCGTCGTCATGATAGGAGACGGCGTGAGCGTAGCATCAGCCGAATACAGAGGTCTGGTAAGAGGTGGATTCGACACGGCACGCCGCGGGCGGACGATAGTATGCATCGAAGAACGTCCGCTTCTCGGACTGGGAGGTACCATGCGATTACTGGACGGCGTGATGAACATCGTGAGGAGAATGGACTGATATATCGGGAGGCACAAAAATGAAAATGCCCAGATTACTGATGACGGCCGCATCGAGCGGCAGCGGGAAAACAACGATAACGTGCGGTTTACTTCAAGCGTTGGTGAACCGCGGAATGAATGTGGCGGCGTTCAAATGCGGACCCGATTACATAGATGCGATGTTCCATGAAAAGGTGATCGAAGCAAGATCAAGGAATTTAGACACATTCCTCACCGGAACGGACATAATGAAATACATATTCGCACGCGAAGCTGAGAACGCGGACATATCGGTCATCGAAGGAGTGATGGGATTCTACGACGGTTTTGGGTTAACGGCAATAGAGGCGAGTTCACATGATATATCGATGAAGTTGAGCACACCGGTGATATTCGTAGCTAAATGCGGTCTTTTGGGAGGTTCGCTGGGAGCGGTCGTCAAAGGATATGCGGAATTCAGGAAGAACAACATCAAAGGCATAATCTTAAACAGCGCGGATGAAAGATCGTATCCGGAAGTAAAGAGATTCATAGAAGCGGAAACAGGCATCAAAGTTCTCGGTTATCTGCCGAATGTTAAAGAATTAGTGATAGGAAGCAGACATCTCGGTCTTGTGATGCCTCACGAAGTGGAAAAACTGAAGGAAAAGCTGAACAAACTCGCCGATCTGATGGAGAAGACGATAGACATAGACGAAATAGTTCGTATAGCGCAATCCGTCGACGAAATAAAATATGAAATTCCGACGATCAACAAAGAAAAGGTGAACGTGCGCATAGGCGTCGCATCGGACGAATGTTTTTGTTTCATTTACAAAGATAACATGGAACTTTTGGAGAAGATGGGCGCTGAGGTCGTCTATTTTTCACCTCTCTCGGACAAAGAATTACCGGAGAACATCGGAGGCCTCATAATTCCAGGAGGATACCCGGAACTGTATGCAGACCGATTGAGCAAGAACGCGCCGATGCTCAGCAGCATCAAAGAAAACATAAAGAACGGGATGCCGTGCATGGCGGAGGGCGGCGGTTTCATGTATTTACACAACGAACTGGAAGACACTTCCGAAACATTTCATAAAATGGTCGGCGTTATAGACGGAAAGGCATTCAGGACAAAGGGTTTGGTGCGTTTCGGTTACATAACCGTGATACCGAAGAATGATTGTCTCATAGGCAAAGCGGAACTGAAGGGACACGGATTCCATTTCTGGGACAGCACCGATTGCGGAGAAGACTGTAAAGCGGTAAGGCCGAGCGGAGGAGGATATGACTGCATGCATGCTAAAGACAATCTGTTCGCCGGTTTTCCTCAGCTGCATTATTATTCGAATCCCGAGGCTATCCACACGTTCATGAAAAAGTGCAGAACGTATTCGGAACGGCAGTAACGCGGTTGATGTTCCGTAAGTGGTTGGATGAATCATCCAAATGATTATAAATGACGTATGTCTACTGGTAGTTGGATGAATCATCCAATGATGGTGATCACATGAAGAAAAAACAAATATTGACTATAGCGGTCGCCGCAATGTTCGTCTCGGTCGCCGCAATCGGACTGTGGCAGCTTTGGGGTTCCGAAGAAGGGTATGACCCGGGCGAAGGCGTACTGTTAAGTTTCAATGAGTTCGAATTGGAGTTCGTGACGTTAGGCGAAAGAAATCTTACTGTATCGCAGGCGCACAGTATAGCGATGGAAAGGATTAACGAAACGGGCGGAGGATCATCGGGTGCAGAAAACTGGACAACCCTTTGGACAATGTCTCATGGAGAATATACATGGGTCGAGAATACGAGCGATTGGGATGAACTTATGCTAAAAGATTTCAGATACGTCTCCTTCTCCAAAGAAAATGAGAAACCGGTCGCTCGTGAGGATGCATTGGGCGAACTCATAGTTTCACTGATGGGGCCCAAAAACAGAATAGTGGTCATGTCACCGTCCATCAAGGATATTGTTGTAGCGCTCGGAGAGAAAGACAACATAGCGGGCGCGGACAACTGGAGTCACAACGAACTCGGAATTCCGCATATATCCGATGTCGGCGGATACCAGGCCGCGAACTTCGCAACCATTGTGCGGGCGAATCCGGACCTTGTGATAGTGGACACGAGCTGGGGCGCAGGCGAGATGACAAAACTGCTCGTGGATGCAGGCTTGCCGGTAATTGGGATCGACAGCAGGGCCAGCATGGACATTATTATGGATAACATAATTAACATAGGCTATGCAACCGGAAGTGCTGCCATTGCGAAGGAGATCACTGAAAGAATGGAGAACATCGCAAACGCATTGACCGATCGGATAAAAGAAGAGGAGGCTCCTTCCGTATTGATGACAATGAATTTCTTCCCGGACCGTCCCGGTGAGCTTTTCTTATATGGTTTAGAAACGCCTCAGAGCAACCTGCTGGTGGCCGTCGGCGGAAAGAATGTTCTGGATGTAACGGGATGGCCGCCGAGAGACAGAGCCTACATAGCAGCCAATTTCGAAACGTCCGCACAGATGATCATAATGATCGGCATGGGAAGTTCCGCAAGCGCAAGAGAATTCACGGAAGATCCTGTTTTCGAAGGAATGCAAGCGGTGGCGGATGGAAATGTCTTCACGATAGACGGTTTCGCGGCGAACGCAATAAATCGCTCCACTCCAGATATCGTGTATGCTATGGCATTTTTGTACCTGTTAATGGTAGACGATGATATTATCAGCTTCGGTAACAACTATAAGGAGGTTATCATGACCCATCCTAAGACAGCTCTTATATTCGGATGAAGGTTCAGGTGCCTGAATGTATGTTGATATGGAACTTTGGGGGATGGTTGCGGTAATCGTATTGCTGACCACATTTCTCGTCATCCGTATAAGGAAGGCGGAGAAGAAAGAAGGTCAGCTGCGTTCCATTACCTCAAGAAAAAGGAGACTCGTGGCAGTCATAATAGTTGGCAGCCTGTCTCTATTGGTGGTATTTCTGGCCTCGATCGCCAACGGGGCCGGGATGTACGACACTTCCATATCGGAAACCTTTTCCTATATTTTTTCAGCAATAGCGAAGGGCGGCACCGGATTGACAATGGATGAAAGAATAGTTTACCATCATCTGCTGCCGAAGGCCCTGGGAGCAATGGCCGTCGGTATCGGTCTTGCGACTGCCGGTGTACTTTTCCAAGCGGTCATACGAAATCCGTTGGTCGACCCGTACATAACGGGAGTGTCATCCGGCGCCGGGTTTGCGGCAATATGGGGAATGATATTCGGTTCGTGGTTCGGTTTCATGTCCGGATCTGTTTTCATGATCCCCATAATGGCGATCATCGGCGGCCTGGCGGCGTTCGGTGCTACAATGCTCATTGCAGAGAAATCCGGAGGAACGGCAGTCAACTATGTGCTTGGCGGCGTAATAGTCGGATTCGCACTCGGCGCCATGCAAACCCTTCTCCTGTCGTTCGCGCCTCCGGACGGACTTCAAAGACCCTTGTTCTGGCTGTTCGGAAGCTTTTCAAGAGTAACCTGGGATAATGTGGCAATAATCATCCTTCCCGTTCTGATAATGGCAGCAGTCTCGCTGACGTGGGCAAGGAAACTTAACCTGGTGCTATTGGGCGAAGATCAGGCAAGACAGATGGGAATGAATGTAAGGAAATTCAATATTACTGTACTCATTGCGGCGTCAATGCTCACGGCGATATGCGTTGCGTTCGTCGGCATAATAGGATTCGTTGGTCTCGTGGTGCCGCACATATGCCGTATGATATTGGGAGGAGACCACAGATTCGTTCTTCCCGCTTCATTTGTCATAGGCGGTATACTCATGCTGTTCGCGGACTTCTTGGCAAGAGCGTTCGGACCGGTGTTACCTGTGGGTGCCATAACCGCACTCATAGGAGCACCATTGTTCGCATATCTTCTGATCAAGAAGGGGAGGATGTACGATGGATGAACCTCCTTTACTTGAAGTGAAAGGTCTGAATAAGATCTATGATAACGGATTTCATGCCGTAAAAGATGTATCGTTCTCAATAAAACCGGGCCTTCTGGTAGGACTGATAGGACCGAACGGATGCGGAAAAAGCACAATGATGAAGTGCATCAACAGGCTGCACACGATGTCATCCGGAGAAGTACTGATAGACGGCGAGAACGTAATGGAAAGTTCCCATTCCGCGATCGCAAGAAAGGTTGCGAACGTTCCGGCCGAGTTGAAAGTAAGTTTCGGGCTTTCGGTGTTCGATACCGTCATGACGGGCCGCTATCCGTATGTGACCTCGCTTTGGTGGGAATCCTCGGAAGACGAAAAGATTGTGATGGATGCGATGGAGAGATTCGGAATAGAGCATTTTGCCAACAGGCAGCTGCATATGCTGAGCAGCGGCGAAAGGCAACGCGTCCTGATAGCGAAGGCGTATGTTCAGGAACCGAGATTGATGCTTGTGGATGAACCCACGAGTCATTTGGACATGAAGTACAAACTGGAAGTGATGGAATACCTTCAGTACATGGTCAAAAAGGACATGACGATACTTGTGGCGGAACACGATATCTCGCTGATGGCAAGATACTGCGATCTGTGCATAATAATGAAACATGGAGAATTGGTGACCATCGGAGATCCGAAGAAAGTGATAACTCCGAAACTCATAGAGGAAGTTTACGAAGTTAACGCTTCCGTAGGATTCGATGAGGACGGCGAACTGTACGTCCTTCCGAAAAGGTACAGGGCGAAGCATTGATCACTTCGTTTCCCTTATGTTCACGACTCGGGTCACGGCCCGAGCGTACCGAGCGGAACAACGTGAACGCCGTCGCGGCGAGTGTATGCAGCCTTACTTGTAGCATTGAGGACCATTAGAAACGAAGGGCCATTCTCCTCATCAAATCTGTCGCTCATACGTAACAGATTCTCTGCCGCACTATCGATGTCAAGGACTCCGATCCTCACTTCGGCGGCACCCCATCTGCCTTCGCCGTCTTCAATGATCTGATCCGCTTCCAGATTATGTTTGTCCCGGTAGTGGAAAACCTTACCTGACAATACCGAAGCGTAGACGCTCATGTCTCTGTAGCACATCGATTCAAACAGAAAACCAAGCGTCTCAACGTCTTTGTAGAGATTCTCATAACCTACATTCAAAGCCGCCACGGCGAGAGACGGATCCACAAAATGTCTTTTCGGGGAAGTGATCATTCTGGTCTTGGATCTTGACGACGGATCCCACGCTTCCTGCTCATCGATAACATATATCTTTCTCAGAGCGTCAAGATAATCGTTCACGGTCAGATTCGACAATTCGTTCCCCTCCTCTGCCGTATCGGATCTCAGAACTTTCATTCCTGCCATGGTAGCATTATTCCTGGCCAATGATCTCAGCACACGCCGAACCCTGCCAGGATTTCTTTTGACTCCGTCAACGCGGGAGATGTCCGATTCAGATATTGTTTCGATATATTGCTTGGGTATCATGGCTGCCATCTTTTTGTTTTTATTGAGGCCGGCCGGCCATCCTCCGCGTATTATCAGTTCAAGCATGCGTTCGTAGTCCATTTCCGAGTCGAAATTTTTTATTTCTCCTCCCTCGAACAATTCTGCCAGTGAAACCGTACCGCTGCTGTCTCCTGACTCGAACAGTGACATCGGGCGCATCTTTACCGTTGCAAATCTTCCCGCTCCCGAATGAGAGGTCAGATCGATCGGCGGAACGGAGGAGCCGGTGAAAATATACATTCCGCTCCTGTTGATGCGATCGATGTTGTGACGGGCCATATCCCATAATTCGGGTATATCCTGCCATTCGTCCACCAGGCGCGGTTCCTCTCCCTCAAGGGATCCTCTGGGATTCGCTCTTGCAAATGAGCGTTCTTCGGGAGAGTCCAAGAATATACACGAGTTGGAATGATGCATTCCCGTCCATGATTTACCGCACCATTTGCAGCCCACTATGTGTACGCCTCCGAAAAGATCAAGACAGTCTCTGATGAGTATGTCAACCGTTCTCGGACGGTAATCGGGATATACATCGATTTTTCTGCTGATCGGAGAGTTCATGCAGTATGTAGTGTTCTGCAACGTTTTATAATTTTTGTCCGCAGTTTACTATACATTCTGTCCGCAGTTTACTATACATTCTGTCCGCAGTTTACTATACATTTTGTCTGCAGTTTACTATACATTTTGTCTGCAGTTTACTATACATTTTGTCCGCGATCCATGACCGCAGCGTGTCGGCGCCGTATTACGGTATACGCAATACCGCAATCATGATCCGGCGGTTCTGACATATTGCGCTCAACGATCACCGAGTACTTGAGACGGAATGGATGGATGTAACAGCCAAATTTAAGTTCATTGACACCATACACCAACGGATGAACATAAGGGACATGATCAGAAAGGATCTTATGGATATATCCGACACCGTACACGGAGGGCAGGCGTGGAAGCTTAACGACGTTGAGGATTTCAGCCATAACCTGAATCCGCTCGGGCCGCCTGAATGCCTCGCCGAACTGATCTCCGAGGCGGTTTCGAGCGTAGATCATTACCCGGACGACAGTTCATCGGAATTGAAGGAAGTATTGGCCTCCCATTTCAAAGTGAACACGGAAAACGTGATCATCGGCGCCGGATCATCGGACGTCATACGGATGTTCCCGAATACGTTCCTAAGCAAAGGAGATAAAGCACTGATCATGCGCCCCTCGTTCGCCGAATATGCGCAGCAATGCAGAGTGGCAGGCGCATCGATAAAAGAGTTACTGCTCACGGAGGACAACGATCTGCGCGTCGATGCTAACGAATTGTCAGAGAAAGCGGACGGTGTGAAAGCGGTTTACATATGCAACCCGAACAACCCGACCGGAAGGATAGAACCGAAGGAAAAGATACTGAGGATAGTGAAAGAATGCCGTGACCGTAAAATTTTTGTGTTCTTAGACGAGACGCTTTTGGAACTTGTTCCTTCACACAGGGAAATAAGCTGCTCCGGTGAGGTGAAAAATTTTGACAATCTCGTTGTCATCGGTTCGCTGACAAAATCATTCGCGATCCCGGGAATGAGGATAGGGTTCGGCCTTTCGTCCGAAGACGCGGTGAAGGCGATGGATAAAGTAAGAATGACCTGGAACGTCGGGTGCATTGAACAGCATGTTGCCTCTTCCCTGATACGTGATCATATGGGTCACGTTGAAAAAGCGGCGGATATGATGCATAATGAAGCAAAACACATGCATCGCGAACTGAATGATATCGGTTTCGAGGTGAAGACAACGGATTCGTTCTTCTTCTTCAATTCGCTGAAAAGCATAGATATGGGCGTTCCCGAGTTCAAGTACAAGATGCTCTCCGAGAAGATCATGATACGTGATTGTTCATCATTCGGGCCGGAGTTCAAAGATCACATAAGATTCTGCGTCAAGGACAGGAGAAGGAACAACGCCTTCATAGACGCCGTAAAGAAAACGATCAACGGTAAGGTGAGGTAACACGGATCTCTGGACCGCCGCTCTTCTGATAGTGCTGCTCGCACTGATCATCGACCTGGTGATAGGCGATGTTCCGAATGCCGTGCATCCGCTGAGATGGATGGGCAACATACTGAACAGGATCGATAAAAAAATAAAAAGGAACAGCCGCGGATCAACGATCATCAAAGGAATGATGTCGTATTTCCTCGTTCTCGCGATATTTGCGGTAATCACGATAACAACGACAGCACTGGTGCGGGAATTCCTAGGCGATATAGCATGGATAATCGTCTGTGCATTTTTCTTTAAGCTGACGTTTGCGGTGTTCTCGTTCAGGAGACACTGCAGACCGATACAGAACGACCTCGATGCGGGAGACACCGAAAGCGCGGCCGCAAAGACGCAGATGATCGTCAGCCGTAACACAAGCGGGATGGACAGCGGGCACATAGCATCGTCATGCACGGAAACGATATCCGAGAACTATGCGGACAGCGTCTGCTCGCCCGGGATATTCTTCGGACTGCTCGGATTGTTCGGTGCGTGGATGTTCAGATGCGCGAATCTCATGGATGCGATGTGGGGATATATTAACGAGAAATACAGAGATCTAGGATTCTTTCCGGCGAAATTGGATGACGTTCTCGGTTACATGACGTCACGTATCTCAATATTGTTCATAGCATTGGCGGCCCCTCTCGTGGGAGGAAGTCCGAGGAGAGCGATATCAGCGGCAAGGAAAGAACACGATAAAACGCCCAGCCCGAACAGCGGATGGCCGATGGCAGCCGCCGCAGGAGCGTTGAGCATAAGAATGGAAAAAACCGACGCGTACGTCATGGGCAAAGGCGAACTGCCGACGGTCAGGGACATATCAAGATGTTACGTCCTCGTGGAGGCGGCGGCGGTGCTGTTCCTGATAACGATAACGGTGCCGCTGTTCGTTTTTGCCGGTGTGCACATACAAGTTTACATGGAAGATATGATATTAAGACTTATGAGGATAGCATGACAGTAGTCGATTTTAAACTGATGACCTCGAAAGGTTTCCCGGTCGCGGTTGTAAAACTGAAGGAAAAGATGGAGATATTCAGTTCCGCGGTCCTGAATCACGGTCATATGATCTCCGATACTCTTATGATAATGGAAGTTCCGAAGCGCTATGATTCAACGGACCCGTTAGGCGACATCGAAAAAGTGAGGATCGATCTTGAACTGCCGAAAGAAACGGTAGGGTTCATGACGGCCGCCGAAATAGAATATGTGACCTCTCTTAAAGGAACGGACTTTGAAGGTATGCAGACATTCGCGGTGGTTACCGCAGGATTAGGGAACAAAGTGATCGCAGGCGATCTTATATTCGATATGGAAGAACGTCTGATAAGATCGGCGGAGAAAGAGATCGAGATAAGAAAGAAGAAAAAGATAGGAACGATAAACATAATCGGTATATCGCCGATGCCGCTTACCGATGCGGCCAAGATAAACTCGTTCATCGTCATGACCGAGGCCAAAACAGCGGCGATGCAGTCGCTCGGCCATAAGGAAACGGGAACGACGTCCGACGCAATCGCCGTAGTGTCGCCTGTGAAAGGTGAAAGGAAGATGTATTGCGGCACCGGTACGCCGCTGGGGATATCGCTTGCAAGATCGGTGAAGGAAGCGGTTCGCGATTCACTTATAAAAAGGGACGATCTTCCGGAAGCGGGCACGTTCCTGGATCAGCTTTTGAAGTTTGGGATAACAGAAGAAAATATGTGGGATGCGGCCATGGAACTGTATGTTCCGAATCCCGACTGGAACATCGAAACGCTGAAAAAAATGTTCCTTTCGCTTTTGCAGACATACGCAAAGGATATAAATGCATCATCCCTGATACAGGGCGCCATGGAGCTAGAACATCTCGGCGATAAGGATCTGATATGCTCGATGCCGAAAGGCATGTTTGCATCCGATCCGGTGCATCTGATAGCCGATGAGATACTGGGAATGCAACTCGCACAGTATATCTCGGGAACAAGGGGAGTATTCGAATTTCACAGATTTGACAGACACAAGCCTGGCATAATCGGGAAATTGGGACCGTTCATGGATGATATAATATGCGGCCTCGTCGGCGGTATAATGTCTTCGGTGTATACCAAATTATTCGATGGTGATGTCCGATGATGAGCGCACTGAAAGGTATGTTCTCATTCTTCACGATGATACGTCTGGATACGACACAAGAGGACATGGACGCCATGGACAGGAATTTCTGGATGGTCCCGATGGTCGGCGTATTCTACGGACTCATCGCGGCGATAATGATGACCGCCCTCGTTGATTTCTTTTACGTGGGCACACTGGCAGCGGCCGTGGTAACGTTCTTCATGATTTTCTGTATCAACAGATTCCTTCACATAGACGGCACCGCGGACGTGGGTGACGGTTTGGTCGTAGCGGGAACGCAGGAAGATCATCTCAGGGCGCTGAAAGACTCCCGGATAGGAGCGGGAGGAATGGCGTTCGCGCTCATGATAATATTAGCATCATTGGTAATGGCGGCTTCGGTGCCGATACTGCTGATAGCGTTTGCGCTTTTCTCCGCTGAAGTGCTTGCAAAGACGGGCATGGTATCAGCGGCGGCGTTCGGTGAGCCCGGCGAAGAGGGAATGGCAAGCAACTGCGTACGCAACACGACGTCACAGTCGCTGCTGTTCGCAACGGTGCTGTCCGCGGTCCTCATATCCGCGTTCTGTGTGCTGATCCATATTCTGGAGGCGCACACATCATTACCGGTGGCCTTGCCCGGCAGTCTGATCGTATGGTTCGTTCTCGCGTTCGCCGTTGCCATTTTGGCAGGTGCGTTCATGGCCTGGATCGCGAAGAGGAACTTCGGAATGGTCAACGGAGACGTTCTCGGAGCCACTAACGAGATAACCAGAGCTGCGGTGCTTCTCACATTACTGATATTCATATCGGTGATATGATGGAAGCGCTCGTGAACGCCGGCGGAAAAGGAACACGCATGGGCCAATGCGGCATTGAGAAGCCCATGCACATGATAGGAGGCGTTCCCGCAGTGAAAAGGGTGACGGATGCGCTGTCATCATCAGACAACATAAGCAGAGTACTGGTATCCGTAAGCGGCAACACCAGAGAGACTGAAAAATATCTTAAATCGGAAGGGATAGAAACGATCCTGACGTCAGGCAACGATTTCGTTGAAGACCTGCACAGATCGTTCGAGGTCATGAACGGCCGTTTCGTCATGACCTCTCCTTCCGACATACCGCTTCTGAGAAAACAGGCGGTCGATGCGCTCTACAATTTTTTCGATCCGGACAGCATGGAATCCGCCATTGCGGTCGTTGACGAGGAGATCGTAAGATCACTGGGAGTGACGCCGTCATATTCCGTGGACGTCGGCGGAAGGAAATGGGTCCTTTCCGGACTCTGCATAATGGACCGCATCAAGACGCTGGAAGATACGTTCCTGAAGGAAGCGTATATGGCCACGGGCATGTTCGAACTCGTTGTGAACGTCAATACGCAGGATGAACTGGAGTTGGCGAGAAAGATGGTCGAATATCAAAGGTCAAGCAGTCCTTTGTAGATGTCATGCACCTTGTCGAGGAGTTCCGCACAAGTTATATTTCCTGAACTCTGCGCTATTGCGGCGACACATGATCCGCCGCAGCCCACTCCCTCTTTTATGTATCCCCATTCGTAGGCCTGAAGTCCTTCGTACGGGCTTTCCGAGTAATCCATGTTAACATACACGATCGGAACATCCTTGTGAACGGATTCCATTATTTTCCTTATATCGGATTTCGGGTCGTTCACAAGCCATCTTGTCGTTCCCTGGAATATGTTCCCTACGACGGAGTCATCCAAAGCAACGGCGGCGGCGATCACCGCGGCCATCTGCGTCCCGCCGCCGACTATGACCGGAACACGTTTGGCCGCGCCGACTATCATGCCGATGTTCGCGGGCATCATGGGATCACCGACGCACTCGATCGCTTTCAGCGGATCATTCGCAAGATCGCCTATCTTTATACCCGCGGCCGCAAGCGAATCGCTGACAACCTTTGTTTTCAACTCACGGGGATTGTTCGGAGAACTGCTGCTGACAAGATTCTCTTTCAGAACGCCCATGGCCATCATCACCGCCAGTGCTGTGGTTGTACCGCCGGCGCAGCTTTCGCTGACCACAATGAAATCGTACGTTTTTGAGAGCATTTCTCCGAGTATCTTTCCTCTCTCATAGGATTCGCGGACGTTCTTCACCGCTTTACCTGTAAGTATGGATTCGCCGTATGTTCCGCCGACGTCGAAGCAAGGAAGATTCGGTTTTATCTTGGTGCCGCCGTCAACTATGTACAGCGGCATATCAGTAAGCTGCAGCGCGGCCATAGTCAGCGTGGCAGGGGTCGGTATGCCTCCCGGATTTATTGGGATGCCCTTCATACAGACCGTTCTTCCGAGCACAAGCATCTCCGCGTCCGCCGCAGGCGTGAACAGCGTGAGATCGGGAGTATCGCCGGCGTCGGATATACCGGGTATGGTGGACGTCATCGTGTTACCGACGGTGCATGTGAAAACACCTCTCTTCCCCCAGATCCTTGATAATATGTTCAAAGCGACATCAGTGTTGCCGCATATACCCAACGACGGCGGAAGCTCAAGATCTTTCATTGCTCGGTCTATTACAACATAGAATATAATCGCTTGCCGTCGTACGCATGTTGCCGTTGTTTCATTTGGAATTTCTCGATGGAGATCATCACGCGTTTGCACAGACCTCTGTCCATTGCCGCTACGTTCTCGTTTGGAGTATTTGTTCAAGATCATTGCGGAAGGCAATGTGTTGGTTTGCAATACCAACCAACTGGAAAGTGACGACAAATATGCACATCATATCATCAGGACCGCATCTATGGCCTCCGCCGACCTTTCCGGAACGCCTGACAGTTTTGCATATTCCTTCCATTCGGATGCGACGGACAGCGTTCTCTCTATGATATCGTCCGGATCCCTGATACCAACATTGTCTGCAAATACATTCATATCTTTTTTTTCGATCTTCTCTAGTTTTCCGTTCACGGACATCTGGTGCCGCTGCGTCCAATAGTTGCCGGGATCGAACGCATAAGTGATATCATACGCTGGCGACAATCTCCATTTTTTGTTCCTTTCCATAAGAAACGAGAAGTTCTTCGTATGATCATCCTGATTTCTCATTATCACGTTGAACACCATTCTTCTGAACACCTGTTCAATGTCATCATACGGCATGTGCAGTCTCCGCATGATACCTGTCATTTCATCATATGAATACTTCCCGGGGATCTTGTGATCATAATGCGCCATTGCGCAGAGAGTCTGCATGTGTATCTTATCGTTACCTTTGCGGTCAAAGCGTTTCGTCATGAAATGCGTCTTGCTGCCGGCGTCTAAAAGGCGGCATTCAGTCATGTTTATATCACAAGCGGCGGCCATCTCGTGATATGCGTATTCGATGCGGCAGTATCCCTTTTTCTTTTCAGTTTCAGTATCAAACTTTATGATCCAGTATGTGTACTCATCAGGCAGATCGATCTGTCCCGATCTTATATCACCGGTGCTTTCGTTCAAAGCGACCGTCGCCTTCGCTCTGGCCCCTCCGGCAGATGTTCCCACGCTCAGAAGGTCCTGAAGGTTCGCATCACCGATATCTGCGCGGATGTTCTCTCTCAGCCGAAGAACGTCGGATGCGAGCGATGATAACGCATCCGTGTCAATGGGATCATTGACATTGGATCTGCCGACGGCCGGACGATATTCAAGCGCGCCCATCCCTCTGTTCCCGATGTAGCACAATCTGTCCAAAGGAGTGAATTCGCTCTTAAGTATTCTGTTCTCGGACAGCCAGATGTCTATCAGCGTGTTACCGTAACTGTCCGGCAGCGAATCGGACATCATCCCGGAAAGGCCGTGATACGTTTCTTTGTTCAGATAATCGAACGTGTATGTTCTTCTGGACAGCGGCATTGTCAGCGGAGCGATATCATATCCGCGGTCCAGGAACGATGGGTCGTATTGAAAATGTGCGCACATTCGTTCTCTATTCCAGTACGCATGACCTACAATACTGTCCCACAGCCTTACTTCGGTTATCTTTTCCCGCATGATATCATCTCGCTCTCTGAGGTATCTTTCCCTGAAGCTTCGCTATCATGACAGGACTCGGACCGTCATCCTTGAGCATTTCTTCCGCATGCTCCAGTATCTGAAGCCCTCTCAATACGGCGATGAATGTCGCCATCGTGACATTTTTTCCTGATTCGAGATCCCCTATGGTCTTTTTGTGTATGCCGGTGATCCTTTGAAGTTCCTCTCTGGTGATGTTACTGTTCAGCCGTATCGTCCTTAGCTTCCTTCCGATACGTCTCATTATCTCAACGTCCGATATGAAGTAAAGGTCGGCATACTGTTCCATGATAATGATGATGCGGTAACAGTAAATAATGTTTACTGATTTTAAGTTAACATAAAAGTTTATTTAATGCCTATTTTTGACGATAAATATACTTATATGTCAATTTATCAGAATAATCATCTGCCCACTGTCTGTTCATACAGTCATTATTATGACATCGAGTGCCGATGGTCTTCGAAAATCATTTGTATATGTCCTTTCTCGGACCAACACCGATCACCGGATTATCAGTTCTTTATCTTTTATCTCTGCGATAACTCGATAATCGCCGATTCGGTATCTCCATGTTCCCGCATGGGTTCCGTGCAACGCTTTCCCCATGCTTATCGGATCTTCACATCCGGCAAGATTCTCTTCTATCCATGACATTATCCTCAATGAGATGTGAGGATCCATCTAGATATTTTATCACGGATGTCTTATAAATCACACGATAGGTCATCTGAAGCCGAGCTCTCTCATTGCTTCCTCATGGGTCATCGTATCGGGATTTTTCTTAAGATCTTCGAGCGCCTCATCCGCGGCCTTTGCGTTCAACTCGCCCTCCATCCACTCTGCGATACTCTATAAGATCCGCTATCGTCATGCTTTTCGTTTCGGCATACATCAGCATGACCTTCATCTGATCATCTGTCATGTCAACGGATATAGTCATTTTACCACTGATTCTGCTATAATTTCTGTGATAAAACTATCTGTCATGACGGTATGACTCCGGTTAAAGATGAAAGACCTCCGCAGGGTTTTCCGCATTCAGTATATCTGCAGGGCAATTGTTATTCATCGTATTTTCAATTTCTGAGAGTACGATCGCTATCTGATCATCTGTGATTCGAACACGGTTGTCTTTGGATCCGTCAGTCGTAACATATACTTTATTTATCCATAATTATTGACGAAATGCATGGGTAGTAAGACCGGTTTTCCATTCACTGCCATAGTCGGGCAGAACGAGATGAAAAATGCACTCATATTGAATGTCATAAATCCTTCCATCGGAGGGGTCCTCATACGCGGAGAAAAAGGAACCGCGAAATCAACGGCCGTACGTTCTCTTGCTGAACTTCTTCCCGAACGCAAGGTATCGAAATGTCCGTTCAGGTGCGTTGTCTCACAGCAGGATGAACTGTGTCCGTACTGCAAGGAGTCATCGGTCAGCGGAAGCATGGAAGAGGAAACGGTTGACATGTCCGTGGTCGAACTCCCGCTCAGTGCGACGGAAGACCGGGTAGCGGGAACGCTGGATCTGGAGTTCGCGCTGAAAACGGGAAAGAAAAGATTTGAACCGGGAGTGTTGGCAAAAGCGAACGGAAATATCCTTTACGTGGATGAGGTGAATCTGCTGGACGACCATCTTGTCGATCTTCTTCTGGATGCGGCGGCCATGGGCAGGAACTACGTTGAACGTGAAGGCGTCTCGTTTTCACATCCGTCCAAGTTCATCCTGGTAGGGACAATGAATCCGGAGGAAGGAGACCTCAGGCCGCAGTTACTCGATCGTTTCGGCATGGCGGTGGACGTGAAAAGCGAGAAGGACGTGGACACCAGGATAGAGGTCATTAAAAAACGCCTTGAATTTGAAAGGGACCCGGACGCGTTCGCCGAGAAGCACTCGAATGAGCAGAATGTCCTGAGAAAGAGGATAGACGCGGCCAAATCGTTGCTTAAGGAAATGGAAATTGATGACGGGGCAATGAGAATGGCAGTTGAAGCGTCACTGTACTTCGGAGTGGACGGACATAGGGCAGATATAACTTTACTGAAATCGGCGTCCGCATATGCGGCGTTCTACGGCCGGGAAAAGACGATAAAGGAAGATGTTGCGAGCATAGCGAATCTTGTGCTTACGCACAGAATGAGAAGGAACCCCTTCCAGGAATCCACGATAGATACAGAGGAGCTGAACAAGTGGATAAAGAGCCTCTGAGCGGTTTTCCGTTCTCTGCCGTTCTCGGTGCGGATGAAGTCAAGAAAGCGATAAAATGTTTACTTGTCTCTCCGGGAATAAGGTCCGTGCTCGTGCAGGGCACATCCGGATCGGCAAAGACAACGCTCGTGAGATCGATATCCCGTATTTCTGAGAAAAAGGTGATCAATCTTCCGCTCAACGCAACGGAAGGACAGGTAACAGGGGCCCTTGACATCGAAGAGACGATAACAAGCGGAACGAAGAAGATACTTCCCGGTCTGATAAGCAGAGCGGACGGGAACATACTGTATGCGGACGACGCGAATCTGATGGATCGCTCCATCCTCGGAAGTATACTAAAAGCGGCGTCCGGCGAAGAGATAACGGCGGAACGCGAAGGAATATCATGGAAATACACGAGCGGCATGAAATTCATAGCAACGATGAATATCCTTGAAAATCCGATGGACGAGCAGCTTTTGGATATGTTCGATGTCTGCGTTGACATCGGAAACATAACAAACGAAAAAGAAAGATATGAAATAGTCCGCAGGAGAACGGAGTTCGACAGGGACAAAGAAAATTTTCATAAAATTTACGAAGAAGACGATGCGAAAGTATCCGGAGAAATAAACACCGCCGCCGCACGTATTGAATTCGTTTCGATATCGGACGATCTGCTGAGAGTGATAGCCGAACTCTGCAGCAAAGTTGGAGCGGAAGGACACAGAGGAGACATAGCAACAACGAACGCATCCATGGCGCTGGCAGCCCTCAACGGAAGGGATGAGGTTATACTGGAAGATGTCAAAGATGCCGCAAAAATGTGTCTGAGGCACAGGATGACCGAAGTTCCGGAAGAAGAGAATGAGAAGAGATCATCGGAACCGAACACCGAACAACCGGATGCGGATGCGGACATGACGCCGGATGACATCGGAACCGGAGGCAACGATGAAGACGGCGGAACGGGCGGCGATGACACGGAAATGGTATTCTCAATAGGCAACACGTTCAGCGTCATCGATTTCACGGAATTGAGAAGTTTCAGAGATGTCAATGCAAGATCGTACGGCAAACACGGAAAGACAAAAAGCACAATGTGCAAAGGCCGTTACATAAGATCAAGGATTTCCTCGGACCACAGGGACATAGCGATAGACGCAAGCATGCGTGCGGCCGCACCGTATCAGAAATTCAGGAAAAAGGACGGTTTGGCGATAGTGCTTGAGATGAGCGATCTCAGACAGAAGGTAAGGGAAAGAAAAAGCGGTGCATCAATAATGTTCGTGGTGGACGCAAGCGGATCCATGGGTGCAAGAAAAAGAATGGTATCCGTAAAAGGAGCGGTGTTCTCGCTTCTGAAGGAATCTTACAAGAACAGAGACAAGGTAGGCTTGACAGCATTCAGGCGCGATTCCGCCGAAGTACTGTTACCGTTCACAAAAAGTGTCGATTTTGCGTACAGAAAACTGAAGGATATGCCGACGGGAGGAACAACGCCGCTTGCGGCCGCACTTCTCAAAACATACACGGAACTGAAAAAAGAGAAACGCATGCGCCCGAATGAAAGGTATTACGTCGTTCTGGCAACGGACGGACGTGCGAATGTGGCGATGTCCGGGGGCGATGCGTTCAGAGATGCTTTATCAGCGGCAAGACACATAGGAAAAGAAGCAACGGCGTCATGGATAGTCGTTGACACCGGAACAGGATATCCGCATACTGACAACGCGTTGAACATATGCAAAGAACTGAACGGAATATATCTTAAACTGGAAGACCTGAATTCGGACGGTCTGGCACACAGAATAAAGACGATCACCGGAAGGGGATACGCATGATAATAGTAAACATAATATGTGACGCACACGACTCTGAATTCACAATGAATGCGGCCGCACGCCTGATTGCCGCAGATCATTCCATAGATGTGCGTCAGTATTTCACATCCGAACTGGACGGCGAAGAGAGAGTGTTCCGTGATTCGCTGTCGCAGATGAAGGATGCTTACATGGTATTCGTAAGAATGCACGCGGGGATCACATATTTCAAAAAATTCGACAAGCTGAAGGATTTCCTGCTGAAGAACAACATCCCGGCGTTCATTGAAAGTGAAGTGAAAGAGGAGATGACCGAAAACCGTTCCCTGTTCACGGGAACGGATGAAGATTATTTGATAATCAGATCATATGTGGAATTGGGCGGAGACGACAACGAGTTCAATCTTCTGTTGCGTCTGTTACGCGATTCAAACAACCTGGACATTGAACCCGAGCCTCCCAAGAGGAGACAGGCCCAAGGGATATACGTACCCGGAAAAGGAATGTCCGATGACGATCATGTGCATACATCAAACGATATTCCCGCGGTAGGACTGATAATAAATCAGATATCGGTTGTCGGAAAGACCACAGGACATATAGATTCTCTGATAAACGAGCTGAGATCAAAGAAAGTCAATGTGATACCGGTGTTCGTGACACCGAATCCCGGCGAGATAACGGGGTCGATCGGAATAAACGGTTCATTGAGGAAATATATGATGCGCGACGGAAAATCGATCGTCGATTCGGTGATAGTGACACTCGGTTTCTCACAGCTGTGCATGTCATCACCCGGTGACGGTTCCCACGCGGAAGTTGAGAACATCTTCGCGGAAATGGGCGTTCCGTTCATACAGGCGTCACAATTATTCGGTTCAAAGGAAGACTGGAACAGAAATTCCGGGTTCGGGCCGTTCGAAATATCAATGAACATATTCTGGCCGGAGTACGACGGTCAAATAATATCATTCCCGTTCTCTTCGCGCGAACGTTACGAGAGCGGTTCCGGAACGTTTGCGATAGAGGACAGAGTATCCGCGATATCCGAATTGGCGGTGAATTGGGCAACGCTGAGAAGAACGCCCGCAAAGGACAGGAAGGTTGCGATACTGCTGCATCAGAATCCTCCCCGGAATGACATGATAGGAGGAGCGTTCGGACTGGACGCGCAGGAAAGCACGATCGTTCTGATGAAGGAATTGAAAAACAATGGATACACGATCGACAGCATACCGGAAAGCGGGCAGCATCTGACGTCAATGATACTTGCGGGCGTTTCCAACGACACCGAGTGGTTATCGGCCGAAGAAATGAGAAAACGGTGTGCGGCCTTTGTTCCGACGGGCACATATGCAAAATGGTTCTCATCCGTAGATGCGGATTGCCGTGACGGTATGCTCAGAGACTGGGGGAACATACCCGGTGAAATACATACGACCGACGGCGGTATCGTGATACCCGGAATAAAGAACGGAAATATTTTCATAGGACTGCAGCCGAACCGCGGGATGGGCGACACAGGAGACATTTACCACAGTCAGGACATAACCGCTCCGCATAATTATCTGGCGTATTACAGATGGCTCACGGATGAGTTCAAAGCTCAGGCGATAATACACATGGGCTGCCACGGAACATTGGAATGGCTGCCCGGGAAAGGGAACGCGGTATCGGGGAAATGTTTTCCCGATGCGGTATTCGGACATGTTCCTCATATTTACCCGTATACAATAAGCAATCCCGGCGAAGGGGTGCACGCAAAACGGAGGACCTGCGCGGTCATCGTCGATCATCTGATCCCGGCACTCGCACGCGCGGAAGGTTACGGCGAACTTTCGGAAACGGAATCGTTGGTTCAGGAGTATCTGAGAGCAAGATCAGCAAACCAAAAAGACAAATGCGAAAGCCTTGCGAACACAATATTCGATATGTGTGCGAGATCATCAATGCTCGACGACATCGGACTGACGCAGCATTCCGATCCTGAGGAACTTGAGGAAAGGATCGAAACGCTTTACGATTACATCTGCGCGGTAAAGGACAACATCATCAAGGACGGACTGCACATAATGGGGATACCGCCGTCGGACGAGAGACTCGATGAGATGGTCTATTCTCTTACACGGATCAGGAACGGCAGCGTCCCGTCACTGAGATCGGCGATGGCGGGTGCGATGAAAATTGATTTAGAAAAGGCGATGAACAATCCGTCGGAGATGAATGCCTGCGGAACGCTCAACGGTGAACTCATTGACAAAGCGGATAATGCGGCAATGGAACTGATAATAAAGATGAGAGCACTCGCATTCAGAAAAGAGGATTGCATCAAGACCGCGGATACGGCATCGGACGAAGTACGAAGCGTGATATCTCTGATATGTGACAGCATAGTCCCAATGCTTTTACGGACGACCGAAGAGATAGACGGTTTCATCAAAGCATTGAACGGAGGATATGTCCTTCCCGGCCCTTCGGGATGTCCTACCAGAGGAAACGCCCACCTTTTACCGACAGGGCGCAATTTCTATTCCATCGATCCTGCGGGAATACCGACGCAGTCATCCTGGGAAACGGGAAGGAAGATGGCCGATGTGATGATAGACCGTCACGTCAGGGATAACGGAACGTATCCCATGCAGGTGGGGATCGTAATATGGGCCACGGACACCATGAAGACCGGAGGAGACGATATCGCGTACGTACTTTGGCTGCTGGGCATAAGACCGGTATGGTCGGCATCCGGAAGTGCGGTAACGGATACAGAAGTGATTCCGCTTGAAGAACTCGGACGCCCGAGGATAGACGTAACAATGAGAATAAGCGGTCTGTTCCGTGATTCATTTCCGAATCTTATCGAACTGATGGATGATGCCGTGAAGAAGATATCGGAACTCGATGAAAGCGACGATAATAATTATCTGCTGCGCAATCTCAGAAAAGATATAACGGATTCAATGGCGGAAGGATTGGACGCGGCAACAGCGAAAAGAAAGGCGCGCATAAGGATATTCGGAGATCCGCCGGGAACATACGGCGGCGGGGTCGATGTGCTGATCAATTCATCGCAATGGAAAGAGAGAAAGGATCTGGCGGACGCATACATAGAATGGGGAGGCTACGCGTACGGACGCGAGGTCCGCGGAGAAGACATGAAAGATTTCTTCAGGAAAAGACTGAGCGGCATTGACGTGACAGTGAAAAATCATGAATCCCGAGAACTTGACGCTCTCGACAACGATGACGATTACATTTTCCTGGGAGGACTCAACGCCGCAGTCGAAGCGTATTCGGGAAAGCAACCGACATCAATGATCGGAGACAGTTCGGATCCGGAAAGACCGGTTGCCAGGACGCTTCAGGAAGAGTGCAAATTCATTTTCAGAAGCAGAGTCTTGAACCCGAAATGGGTGGACGGATTGAAAAGACACGGATACAGAGGCGTTCAGGAGATATCGAATCTGGTGGAATTCTCGTTCGGATGGGATTCCACCTCGGATATGATGGAGGACTGGATGTACAAGTCGCTTGCGGACAATTTCCTTTTTGACGGTGAGAATAAGGAATGGATAGAGAACAACAATCCCGATGCGCTGAGACACATCACATCAAGGCTGCTTGAAGCGATAGAGAGAGGAATGTGGAACGCCGACTCCGAAACAGCAGAAAGACTGCGTTCACTGTTCCTTGGCGCGGAAGACATACTCGAAAGGGCCAACGACAGGAAGGAATGATCTCTCTCCGAGTTTCATGGGTTTTCAAGTTCGTGCAGTATTATCGTACACGTTTCTTTCAATGCAGGTATTTTTTCTTTCACCGTTTTCCACAATATGTTCAAGTTTATTCCTTCGTATGCGTGAGTGATCACGTCTCTCATTCCGGCTATATTTCTCCACATGGTTTCCGGAGTTTTCTCCTTTATTTCCTTTGATAAACGTTTCACGTATTCACCTATCTGAGATATACTGAAAGAACAGGTATGTTGGTAGTCAACATCGCTTAAGAATTTTTTTTGATCGTCACCGAATCTGTTCACAGCATTTTCGATGTTACTACAGTATTTGATGATAATCTTCAGTATTTTCTGATTATCATTGTCGAATAGGGACAGCCCCTCGCGGGGCCGCCCCCTTCCCAGAACCGTACGTGACACTTTCGCGTCATACGGCTCAAGCCGAAGTCAACCGTGTTTCTCACGGCAGTTCACATTGCGATGCTTTTATCTCTGTACCCTCTCTCCAATTCTACCTTATTCAGTGCTTTCCGCATCTCAAGGTATTCAATGTCGATGTATGGATTCAGTGATTTCCTTACCTTTATATGCCGTCTTATTTTCACATTCTTTACATCAAGGAGTTCGTTCTCGTCTGTACGAAATACCCATTTCCTCGTACCTTTCCTGTGCCAATATCTGTCCATTACCCGCCATTTACCCTTCTTCCTGTGTCTTCGCAGTGCCCATTTCTTCACTATGTGGAACAACTGTTCCCCGACCTGTCTGAAGGCTTCATTGGAAACGGTTGTCTTGTGGTAGTTCGTCCATCCCATCAGTATCGGATTGAGTATCGATATCATCTCATCCTGAGACAACGCCTTTCCCTTTCCGAGTACCACGTCACGGATTTTCTGTACCGCCGACCTTATCGAGTCATTTGATGGTTTGATTAGAAGTTTGCCCTTGTATTTCCTGAACTCCCATCCGAGGAAGTTGAACCCGTCATCTATGTGAGTGACGAGCGTCTTCTCTTCGGAGAGTTCAAGTCCGCGTTCTCCTAAGAACGCGACAAGCACTTCTTTCGCTTCCATCGCCCTCTCCTTTGTCGGGGCGGTCAGTACGAAATCATCCGCATAGCGGACGATGTTCACTTTGGAGTTCTTTCCGAAGTGTTCTCTTATGCAGGTTTCCATTCCGTTGAGGGTCATATTCGCCAGCGTGGGGGATATTACTCCGCCTTGCGGTGTGCCTTCCTCATTCGGGAACAGTCTCTCATTGAAAACGAAACCTGCTTTCAGAAACCGTTTCAGGATACGTTTATCTGTCTGGATGTTGTTCATAAGCCATTCGTGGCTGATACGGTCGAAACAGCTCTTTATGTCGCCTTCGAGAACCCATGTTGAAGATGTCTTTTTGGCTAACAGGGTGAACAGCTGTTCTCTCGCATCCTGACAGCACCTGCCTTTCCTGAATCCATACGAATCCGGGTCGGCGGTCGCTTCCTACACAGGATCCAACGCCATCTGATACAAGGCCTGCATCGCGCACGGTCGCGCATTGTAGGGATGCTCAAAGGTCTGAGCTTTCCGTTCCTTTTGGGAATGTGTACGCGTCTCAGCGGTTTTGCTCTGTATCGTCCGACGTTAAGGGATTTCACGGCATCCATTTTCACTTTGGGCATCATCCACAATTCGTTGTCAACGCCTGCCGTGTGTTTGCCTTGGTTTGTCGTTACTCTTTTCACCGCCAATGCCTTGGCATAGAACGAATGGGCCAACAGATACTGAAGACGTTTCACAAGGTTTTTATCGCCTTTTTGCTGAGCCTTGGAAATCCTGTACTGCATACGGCTGACGTAGGCTTCCGCCTTTTTCCAGTCGATGGTCTCCCATCTGTCTGGGTCATCTCCGAGGTTCTCGATTTTACTCGCAATTGAATCACTCTTCCTTGCCGTCATACCTTACTCTCCTTCCGAAGCGGTACGTCTGCCTTCGAGTGATGCATAAGCACCTATCCGCTCCGTTACAGAGCGACATTTGCTTCTTACCGCCTCCTGTTCCCGCTGTCCTGTTTGCTTTCTCGCGATTGCATATCTCTCCGTTGTTAGGAGAGAGGGACATCGGGGTTCCCGTGTTCCATGAGGAAGACCATTGCGAGAGGTTTAGGTGGTGACTATAGACCGCGGATGTTCGTCTGTTCGTTCAGATGCATCAAAACTCACCCGAACCTTATCCGATACCGTTTTGGTGAGAGCGTCGTCCATCTGTCGATGGAGCCATTTCGGTTTTCGCTCTTTCAAACTGACGACCCTTACGTCACTTCACTTTACATTCACCGTGCCCCTCGACCCTTGCGGACAGCATATCGCCGAACCGACACCTTTCCGCTTCGTCTCACAGGCTTCGAACATTCCCGTTACCGAGATTGCACGCTGCGATAGGGTCAAGACTGAACAGATAGTCTGGTCTTTCCGTATTTCTTACGTTTCGACATTCCTCCTCATAGCTTATCACGTCGCACCCTAATCCATTCGCCGGTCTTTTTACTGCCCGTCCGCATTATCAGTCCTTTTTCGATCAAAGAGTTCAGTATCCTTCTGACGGACATCTCGGAAATTCCGGATGATGCGGACATCTCTTTTACCGTCATTGTGGAATCGCCGCATATCATCGCGTACACTCTTGATTCGATGCCGGTCATGTCTTTGATGCCGTGTATCGCTGAAGTTACGTTCCTTGTCCGCTCCCGAAAGAACGTAACTATGAAGTCTGTCCCTTCTTCCTTTATCTCCGGTGCGGGGCACCCGTATTCTTCGCAAAGTCTCTGCATCTTCTTTATTCCGGCGCCGAAACTCTCGACCAGTCCGGCTACCCTGAACGCATTTGCGATGGCTTTGTTTCTGGCCACCGAACGCCCGGACATCACTTTTCCATGTCTGTTCCCCATGGCAGCATGCCCGGCGACAGGATCTCCACTTTATCATCATATACGGAAACAAATGAAGCACTCTCATGCAGCGTGTAATTCCGATGGACCGCGAGGTTCAGGAGCGCTTCCCTCAGCGCATCTTTCGGTATCTCGAAAACATCTTTCCTGTACAGACCGTTCAGTTCCATGCCCACGTGTATGTTCGACAATACAAAGTTCTGTGCGTTTTCTACCTGTTTGATAATGGAACCGTCGTATTCCTTCCTGTCGAGAACGATGCTTCTGTCCTTTTTGAACAGTCCGCACCGAATGCTTGCATGGCAGAGGGGGTTTTCGCCGCACATGAGGGCGAATGCGTTTGTCGCATGTATCTCGTTCCCGGATTGAACGAGGAGCCTCATATTCAGTAAATCGACTTTCGTAAATTTTCTTTCGCTGTGTTTCCCGAGAATCGCGCATACTTCCGATATCCGATCGTCGGTCGCTTCGAAATCGCTGCATATCTGTTCATCGAACGATCTGTTCTTCCCCGACATTCTCAGGTCATTGATGACCTCTGCCGATGCGAGAACGGATGTGGCGCCGATGCGTACATAGGTTCCTTTGAGTACGCCTTCGCTTTTCAGATGATACGGTCGGGCGCCGCTTTCGTTGATCTCGATCACGATAACGCTCTTACCCTTGATCGTCGTCAGGAATATGTTGGGCATCAGCTGCGGATGACATCCGGCGTTTATGCAGTCCGCTATGGAATCCATGAGTCCGAATATCTCGCCGTCCGGAACTCCCGTAACCTTGCGATCCTCTCTCACGCCGATGACGATCTTCCCTGATGATGTGTTCGCAAAAGCGACGGCTGTCTTCAAGAACGAATGATGGTCGTCCGAGAATTTTTCCTTCAGCTCCAGCCTCTTGCCCTCTCCCGCCGATATCTCTTCTTCGAGCGTTACCATATTCTTCATGATGCCCATAGGTGCACGGTTTTACTATATAGTTTATCACACGCAAATATTTTACTGTGAGACGATCGTTAAACTGGATATTCGCATCACTTGCGCATCTTACATCGGTATCTCCTACTTGGAACGTAATGGAATTGTAGGGTTTTCCTTATAGAGACCGAAATTCTGCGCAGATTCGAAAAGATGTCTCTTTCGGCAGCTTTTTATCCTTTTCCCATATAGAGAGGAGCGAATACCATGACGCTCAGAATGGCGATCCCCAACAAAGGAAGGCTCAGCGAGAGGGCCGTCGAACTTATCCAGAAATCAGGACTGGACCTGGGAGAGGAATGGGGCAGGCGGCTTTACGTTAACGTCAGGAACCAGGATATCGAGGTTATGTTCGTCCGCGCTCAGGACATACCCGGGTTCGTTGCGGACGGCGCAATGGACCTGGGCGTAACGGGAATCGACATGGTTGCCGAATCGGGGCAGAATGTTGATACTCTCACGGAACTCGGTTTCGGACACTGCCGTCTTTCGGTTGCGGTTCCCGAGTCGTCCGGAATAAAGAATGTCGGCGAGATCGCGGAAGGATGCCGGGTAGCGACATCCTTCCCCAATCTTACGAAAAAATTCTTCGCCTCGAAAAATAAGAAGGTGAATATAGTGAACGTATCCGGCGCCGCCGAGATAATGCCGTACATGGGGATGTCGGATGTCATCGTGGATCTGGTGTCAAGCGGTTCCACGCTTAAAACGAACAGATTGGTTGCAATAGAGGATATAATCACTTCTCAGGCTGTCATCATCGGCAACAGGAATTCCGTGAAGACGAAGAAGGACGCCGTTTTCGGGATCGTCAGTTCAATAGAGAGCGTCATGGCTGCCGAGAGCAGGAAATATCTTATGGCAGTCATACCGAAAAAGGAACTTCCGAATGTGCAGAGAATGTTCCCCGGGGTCGCCGGCCCGACCGTGATGAACATCGCCGGCCGCGACGATATGCTTGCCATACACGTTGTCATAGACAAAAAGGAAGTTTACGATTCGGTTAACACGCTGAAGAAGATGGGCGCAAAAGGAATACTGACGCTGCCGATAGACAGGCTGGTGCCCTGATGTCCATGGAATGGATGCGGAGCACCGCGCGGCATTTCCGTAAATATTACAACCCGGACGTCGGAGACGCCGTAAGGATGGACACCAACACGAACGTCCTCGGATCCAACCCAGCGGCAATGAGATTCCTCGAATCGAGCAGGATGGACCTGAACGATTATCCGAACACGTATTCCGATAATCTGAGAGACGCGCTCGCCGACCTGTATTCGCTTGAACGGGACAACTTCGTTGTCGGCGCCGGCTCCGATGAGGTTTTGGACGTGGCGTTCAAAACGTTCACGGAATGGGGCGAGAACGTCATCGTTCCTGTGCCGTCGTACACTCTTTACGATTATTTCGTGAGCATGAACGGCGGAAAGGCGTACGCGGTCGACCTGGATGAGGATTTTCAGCTTGACGTCGATGCGATGCTCGTTCCGGACGGAAAGATGATCATAATGCCGTCTCCGAACAATCCCACGGGCAACTCGTTCAGAGAAAAAGATATGATCGAAATACTGGAAAGATCGAAAGGGCCGGTGATCATTGACGAAGCATACGGAGAATACGCCGGAAGATCGATGATCCCGAAAGTTGATGAGTTCAAAAATCTCATCGTTATGCGGACGTTCTCAAAAGCGTATGCAATGGCGGGTTTACGAGTAGGATACAGCGTTTCCAACAAGAACATATCGGATATGATGAACTGCGTGAAAATTCCGTATTCACTTAACATGATGAGCGAGGGTGCAGCGATAGCTGCCGTCAAAGATCAGGATTTCATAAAGAGGAGTGTGGAACTCGTGAACAAGAACCGCGGACCTTTGGTCAGCGGTCTTAAGAAAATGGGTTTCGAGCCGTTCCCTTCCGATTCGAATTTTATATTGGCGAGATCTCCGATAGATCATGAGGCGATGGCCGGCGGCCTGAAAGGGAAAGGCATCCTAATAAGAGATTTCGGATCCAAAAGAAGAACGGAGAACTGTGTGCGCACCACCATAGGTACGAAAGAGCTGAATGACCTTCTTCTCAGAAAGATGGAAGAGGTCATATCCGAAACAGAAAGGTAAGAATATGCTGGTGATACCTGCCGTTGATATACTCGATCGTAAAGTGGTGCAGCTTGTCGGCGGTATACCCGGAACTGAGATGGTCGTTATCCCGGACCCGGTCGAAGCGGCCGGATCATGGATAGAGAAAGGAACGAAGGCGCTGCACGTTGTCGACCTGGACGGTGCGTTCGGAAAAGAGAATAACATACCTGTGATAAAAAAGATAATAAAGCGTTGTGATATACCCGTTAATGTCGGCGGCGGTATAAGGAGCGAAGAAACGATAAGAGAGCTCCTTGACGGCGGAGCGGACAAAGTGATCATCGGAACAAAAGCCGTGAAAGACCATGATTGGTTGAAGGACATGGCATCAAAATTTCCTGACAGGCTGCTGTTGGCAATGGACACCAAAGGCGGAAAGATAGCGATCGGCGGATGGCAGGAAGGTTCGCCCGTATCGGTGGATGAGATGTTCCGCGTCATAAAGGATCTGCCTCTTGCCGGAATACTCAACACCAACGTGGACGTGGAAGGCAAAGGCAAAGGTATAGACGAAGCGCAGGTCAGGGACTTCATTTCCAGAAGTCCCCATCCCGTGACCGCCTCCGGAGGCGTCACGACAATTGACGATGTCAGGAAACTTGACGCTGCGGGAGCGGTCGCGGCCGTGGTTGGGGTTTCCGTCTACACAGGGCTTTTGGAGCCGTGGAAATGGGATTTACCGTGGGAATCTTCTATCTAAAGGATATCAGATTTAAATAACTATAGTACGTTCCCTGTAATATGAAGCATCCGTGCGAAATAGTCGTCGTAGATATACTTCCTGTGGTAAGAAAAGAACTTTCGATCGAACTGATAAAGGTGCATAAGATGACAATGGCCGATGTCGCTCGACTTTTCAAGGTCTCAGGTACCGCGGTATCGCAGTATGTCAACGGCATAAGAGGAGACAGCGACCTCATTGAGAATAGTCCCTTTAACGGGAAATTCATGGAGGCCATAGCAACATCCGCAGAAAAGCTTGCGAATAAGAAAAGCGATATCGCGAAAGAGCTTTGCCATATCTGCGCCATTGTGAAGGAGATGGGAATAATCGAGCACATATACGGAAATAACAAGGACGAGATACCCGTCTCAGAGTGTAAGAACTGCCCCTTGGATAACATCTGATGCCTGAATCGGTTCCGAGTGTGTTCAATAAGATAATTCTTATACAGACTCTCCGATAACAGGTGCGGATGAATATGAAGGGACGAATATCGAAGATAGAGCGCAAGACGAAAGAGACGGATGTCTCCGTAAGCATCAACCTCGACGGGTCCGGAAAATATGATGTCAGGTGCGGCAACGCATTTCTGAAGCATATGACGGAGACGCTGTCAAGATATTCATCCGTGGACATATCTTTGAAAGCCGAAGGGGACGACGACCATCATCTGGTCGAAGACGTCGGAATAACGCTGGGAATGGCGTTCAGGGACGCCGCGGAAGGCGGACCGATAGAAAGAATGGCAACGAAGACCGTTGTCATGGATGATGCCATGGTAACCGTATCGTTAGATATGGTAGATCGTCCGTATGCGGACATCGACTGTCCTGACACGCTGTACAATCACTTCTTCAGAAGTTTCGCTATGTCCTCGGGTATGACATTGCATATACTCCTAATGAGAGGGTTCGATGAACATCATATAATCGAAGCGAGCTTCAAAGCGCTCGGAAAGGGGTTGAAAGACGCTCTGAAGAAAAGGGACGCGGAACTCAGCACTAAGGACAAGGCAGCTGTGAAAGGTGTTTGATCCATGACCGTTAAAAAAATAATACCTTGTCTGGACATGAAAGACGGGAGAGTCGTCAAAGGCGTGAAATTCCGGGATGTGAAAGAGGTCGGCGATCCTCCCGCGTTTGCGTCTAGGTATGAGAAAGACGGCGCGGACGAGGTCGCATTCCTTGATATATCCGCAACCGCCGAAGGAAGGCAGACGATGCTCAGAGCGGTCGCGGCGACCGCTGAGGTCCTCACGATTCCGCTTACGGTCGGCGGCGGCATAAGATCGAAGGACGATGCGGATGAGGTTCTCAAAGCCGGAGCGGACAGAGTGTCAATAAACTCCGCCGCCGTTTTGTCTCCGGGTATAGTGAAAGAATGCGCGGACGCGTTCGGAAGCGATCGCCTTATAATTGCCATAGATGCCAAGAAAGAAGGAAACGGATGGATCGTATACACGCATATGGGAATGCGGTCGTCCGGCATTGATGCGGTTGAGTGGGCGCAAAGGATGGAAGACCTCGGAGCAGGCGGAATATTGCTCACATCGGTGGATGCGGACGGCGTGAAGGAAGGATACGATATCCCGCTTACGGCAGCCGTCGCATCCGCGGTAAGTATACCGGTGACGGCATCCGGCGGCTGCGGGTCGATGGAGCACATATACGATGTTCTGACAAAGACCGAGGCCGCATCGGCGCTGGCAGCCTCAATATTCCATTACAACGAATGCACCGTATCGGATGTGAAAAGATATCTGCGCGGCAAAGGAGTTAGTGTTCGTCTATGAAATATGATCAGAACGGCCTGGTAACCGTTGTTGTCCAGGATTTTGTGTCCGGTGAGGTCCTCATGGTCGCATGGGCGAACGAGGAATCCGTGAAACTTATGAAAAAGACCGGATACACGCATTTCTGGTCAAGAAGCAGAAAAAAGCTGTGGAAGAAAGGCGAAGAATCCGGTAACGTTCAGAAGATAATCTCAATGCAGACCGACTGCGACGGCGACACGCTTCTCGTGCGCGTTGAACAGACCGGAGGAGCGTGTCACACCGGAGCGGCGTCATGTTTCAACGAAGTGATATTCGGAAGCACAAAGAACACGTCGGCGGTCATTCCGGAACTCGGAAGGGTCATGAAGGAACGCAGAATGAATCCGACTGCGGAAAGCTACACGTGTAAATTGTTCGACGATGAGAACAGGATGTGTAAAAAGATCATTGAAGAAGCGGGAGAATTCATCCTGTCCGTGAAAGACGGGAAAGAGGATGAGATGTCCTGGGAGCTTGCGGATCTGATATATCACACAATGGTGGCCATAGAGAAAACAGGGCTTCCGATGGAAAAGGTCTATGAAAAACTTTCGGAGAGGAGAGAATGAGAATAGAACTTCACGCCCACACCATACTTAGCGACGGCGAACTGACGCCGTCGGAACTCGTCAGAAGGGCGATGGTGCTCGATCATGACGCTATTGCGATAACAGATCACGTTGATATGACGAACATTGACATCGTCGTTCCCGCGATCCTTAAAGCAACGGAACTGACCGACGATTACATCAGGACGATACCGGGCGTGGAAATAACGCACGTTCCTCCGAAGCAGATGGACAGGGTCATCAGAAAAGCGAAAGAACTCGGAGCCCAATGGATAGTTGTGCACGGCGAGACGCTTGCCGAACCGGTCATGAAAGGTACTAACCTCGCGGCCGCCGCGAACCCGGATGTCGATGTTCTTGCGCACCCCGGTCTTGTGACGGAAGAAGAGATACGGAAGGCCACCGAGAATGACATCCTCATAGAGATCACTGGACGTCCGTTCCATAACATAACGAACGGTCACGTTGTAAGCGTTGCAAGGAAGATCGGAGCGGCGATGGTCGTTAACTCGGATTGCCACGCGCCCGGCGACCTCCTGAATGAAGAGGATGCAATAAAAATCGCAATGGGAGCCGGAATGACCGTGAAGGAAGCGAAGGAAGCGGTATCCATGACGCCGCTGAAAGCGATAAAGAAGCTTGACCTGTGATCTCCGATCATTTCAATTCTTTCAGAATTTAGCGATCGCATTTAATCGGCATCTTTACCGTCGAATCGAGTAGGAAGTAGATGATTAATTCATCTACCGTCCTCTCACACCACCCATCATACCGTTCGGTAATGGGCGGTTCGAACATCTTTCCTTTATCTTTTCCCAAT
>Ga0123352_10000667_pt1 | contig 42223 bp, 41 predicted proteins | sample TergutLab28metaG_FD_89700 | JGI IMG/M metagenome (GOLD analysis project Ga0123352, IMG submission 89700) | Labiotermes labralis P1 segment gut microbial communities from Petit-Saut dam, French Guiana - Lab288 P1 | ecosystem: Host-associated > Arthropoda: Insects > Digestive system > Gut ... | reverse complement strand
CCGCAGAATAAAGCGCTTCCGTCGCATTTTTACTCGCTACGACAAGCTGGACATCATGTTCATTACCTTTATTTTCTTCGCTTTCATCGTTGATACATTCGCTTAATGTCAACAGACCCTAAGTAACCGCTTGCGTTCTTTGAGCGGTAGAAGCCCCAACGTATCAATCACAATCGGGGCGTTGCGTTCGGCGGCGCAGTTAAACGGCGCAGGGTACGACCAGCAAATGTTCTATGCGATGACCCTTCTTCAAATCCTGTACTTGATTCGGTTTAAGAACCTTAACAGTCAACAGGCTTTGGGGAACGGCAGAACTAGCGCAACGGCACTAGCGGCGACAGGTTCGACTAATACCCGTGGTATGAATTGGGGTACACAGGCGAACGCAACCGATAGCGTGAAATGTTTGGGCGTTGAAGATTTGTGGGGTAACATTTGGGAACGTGTCGATGGGCTGTTTTCCGATGCGAACCGCAATATCTTGACCGCCTTCACAGGTTTTAACGACACGGGGAGCGGGTACACGAATCGAGGTTTCAGCGGAGCGGCGGCGAACCTTTCAAGCTGGATTACCGATGTACAAGGCACAAGCGAAACGGGCTTCATCATCCGCAACGCAAGCGGTGGTTCGGAAACGACCTTCTTCAGCGATTGGGGTAATCTTGGTGCGGGGGCGCTGCCTGTTTTCGGTGGCGGCTGGGGTAGTGGTTCTCATGCGGGGGTTTTCCGCTTGCTTGTGCTTCACACCGCCGCTAGTGTTCGCTCGAGTGTCGGCGGGCGGTTGATGTTTTTATAGCTAACTTCTTACTTTTTGATATAGGCGATTAGTAAATTCGAGGGCGACAAAATTCAGTTTGAGAAAAAGCTACAAAATTTTAGTAGTTAGGGTAATCTTAATGCAGGGACGCTACCTATTTTCAGTGGCAACTGGAATAATGGTTCTAATGCAGGGGTTTTCCACTTGAATGTGAATCAAACCGCCACTAATGTTAACTCGAATGTCGGCAGGCAGTCAATGTTTTCAATATCCGCCCTAATCGCCTTGCCACAAGGCAAAATATAACAACGCTTTGCGCCGTGCTGGTAAACGATGCAAGTAACTTGTATCGGCTGAAGGTTCGGTAAAAACAAACATCAAAGGATGATTGTAATGAAAAGATACGGAAATATTTACGATAAAATTTGCGACTTTGAGAATATCAAAGAAGCGCACAGGAACGCCCGCAAGAATAAAGGGCATTACGGCGAAGTGAAGATGGTTGATGCTGGCATTGACGGCGACCCCGATTATTACCTTCGGCAAGCGCAAGACTTGCTTGTAAACAAATCATACAAGGTAAGCCCCTACACGCTGAAAACCGTCAACGACACGGGCAAAGAGCGGCTTTTGATGAAGTTGCCATATTACCCCGATAGAATCATTCAATGGGCTGTAATGTTGCAGATTGAACATATCTTCATGGAAGTGTTCACAAACTTTACTTGCGCATCGTTGAAATTTCGGGGTATACATCACGCTTCAAAACTTCTTGACCGTTATATGCTGGATAGAGCAGGAACGAAATATTGTTTGAAAATCGACATTGCGAAATTCTATCCAAACATTGACCACGATATTTTGAAGCAGTTGTTGCGCCGCAAGTTTAAGGATGCCGACTTGCTGGTTTTACTTGACCGCATCATTGACAGTATGCCCGATGGCAAAGGCGTTCCGATTGGTAGTTACCTTTCGCAGTATTTAGCGAATTTCTACCTTGCATACTTTGACCACTGGTTAAAGGAAGAACAGGGCGTGAAGTATGTCATCCGTTATATGGATGACATTGTTATTTTGAGCGATAGCAAGATTTGGCTTCACAATCTGAAAATGAGCATCGACAAATATCTTTTTGAAAATCTATCGCTAAAACTCAAAGGAAACTGGCAAGTATTCCCCACGAACATACGGGGAATTGATTTTGTCGGGTATCGTCATTTTTATGACTACAAACTATTGCGAAAGTCATCTTGTAAGCGATTTAAGCAAAAGATGAACCGCATCCGAAAGAAGGTGATAAAAAATGAGCCGATAAAATATACCGATTTTTGCGCCGTCAATTCATATTTAGGCTGGCTGAAATGGTGTGATAGTTTTCGGCTTATTAGAAAGTATGTCGAACCGATAAAAGCGGCGATTGCCGAATTTTACATTACTAACATTAAAGGAAAGAAAGGATGTTTTGCATGAAAAACATGGGAATAGTACGGGGTAGTAAAGAAGTAGCGCATACCCCCTTTGAAGTTTGCGTTGATACCGTTTTCTTGCGCTTTAACCCTACCCTTATACCGCCGACCGAAGGCGGCGATGACGATATGGCGGGCATGGGCGAACAGTGGGCATACCACGAAATTCAGTACAGCCTTCGGGAATGGTTGCAAATCTTGACCGAATCCGTTATTGATACGGCTTCGTTTGCCCTCAATGACGGGCTGGTTAAAGATTTGGAAGCCTTGCCCGTTGAAATTGAATCGGACGGCGGTATTTTTGCCGAAATGACTTACATCGGACTTGCCGAACAAAAGCCCTTCACCTTCACAACAAAATTCACGCAACGGCGAAGCACTTAACAAGTGTATTTTGCCCGTGTTGTGCTGATTGCCGTTTTGGTAATCGGCTTTTTTAATGTGAATTTTGCTGGACTGGAAGGTGATTTTATGAGCGAATCAATAACGTGGGCGCAGGGTGTGGGCTTGTCCGATGGCACACGCCCCGATGAACCCGCTACACGGCAAAAAGTGGTGACAATGATGTATCGTTTGTATGCCGTCTGTACGGGGCTAGAACCGCCCATATTTGACGATTCGGGCGGTGGTGATGATTTACCCTTCACGCCCGAAGAAATGGAAATACTGTACCGTATAGCGTGGGCTGAAGCCCGTGGTGAAGATGACAAGGGGTTGATACTCGTTATCAATGTCATCATAAACCGTATGAACGACCCCGCATTTCCAAACGATGTTCGGGGCGTTGTTTTTGCGCCGAATCAGTTTTCCCCAATAACGAACGGGGCGTTCGACAGAGCGACCCCCGATGACCGCATCCGAAATGCCGTTCACAGGGCATTGCAGGGTGAAGATTATTCCCGTGGTGCTACTTTCTTTCGTTCGGTTCGTGGTGCTGAAGGAAGCTGGCACGAACGAGCCTTGAACCGTGTTTTCACACACGGTAATCATCATTTTTATGTGTCGAGGGGGTGAGGGTATGAGCGAACAAGGTTATGGTGTTTTAGAAGCCGTTGTCGGCAGAACGGGAAGCGAATTGATTTTGTTTTTCGTGATTCTTGCTATTTTTGCAATACCCTTTTACATCGTTGTGTTGAAAGGGCGCAAAGCGGATAAAGCCCACGAACGGGAACAACAGCAACAATTATTGAAAGTTGTTTCCGACAATACCGCTGTGATGGCTGGATTAAAAGCAACGCTTGACACAAGCAAGGTTGATACTAAAGCCACACTTGACCGCATCCACAATCGAATTGATGATATTTCCGTAGATGTCGCCCGAATCAACGCAAAGGTTGATACCACGATAGCCAGTCAAACGGAAATAGCAAGCAAGGTAAACAAAACCTTGCTGATTGTGAGTAGTACGCCGCAGACCAGCGGCGAAAATTGAAAGGGGTGTAAACCATGAAAGAAAATCAAGAATTGCCGTTGGTTACGGATGCCAACGAAATCACGCCCGAAAAGCATCCCGACTTGTACAACGAATTGTGCGGCGGGTGTGAGGAAGGGGAGTGTGCAACATGAGCAACTTCACAAATAGCCCGCTTGCAGTCTTAACCCGCTTGTCGCCGAATCGCAACAGCCCCCGCAACCAGCCGATAACGAAAATCACAATTCATCACACGGCGGGTAATATTGGGCTTGAAGCGTTGGGCGATTGGTTAAGCCGACCAACAACACAGGCAAGTTACAATTACGGAATTTCGACAGACGGGCGAATCGGCTTGTTTGTGGAAGAAAGGAATCGAAGCTGGGCTTCGTCCAGCGGCGCAAACGACCATCAAGCAATCACAATCGGAGTTGCGAATAATCGGGGTGCGCCCGATTGGAGCGTGAGCGATGCGGCGTTCGCTTCCCTGCTTGAATTGTGCGTTTGCATATGCCGCCGCAACGGTATTGTCGAATTGGTATACAACGGAACGCCCGCTGGTAGTTTGACCCGCCATAACTTTTTTTCGGCGACAAATTGCCCCGCACCGTTTCTTCAATCTCGTTTTCCCGAAATTATGCGGCGTGTTAATGAAATGCTTGCCCCTGCATCAACGCCCGCAAACATACCTTCTCAAACTATAACGCCGCCCGCCGCTGGTGCGCTGTATAACCTTCATGTGCCGTTGTCGGGATTTACGACCGCCGCCGATGCGTTGGCGAACCGTAACCCCCGAAACACACAGGAAGCGGGCGAATACTTCGTATTCAATACCAGCGGGCAAGCGGTGAATATTACCAATGTCAAAGGCAGGGCGGGTTCGTGGATTAACGGGGCTTTGAACGTATCGCCCGTACCCGCAACGCCAACCCCGCCCACAAGCCCCGAAAACGCCGCTTTAACGGGCGTTGCCGATTGGGCGGCAGATGCTTGGTTATGGGCGATGGAAGCCCTGCAAATGGACGGTACACGCCCCACGGCGCAGATTACACGGCAAGAGGTAATGACCCTGCTTCACAGGCTGTTCAATCTCTTGAATAGGTGATTTTGTTCCGTCACTAACACGTTACTAACCGCACGGGAAAAACGCCCCTTGCAGTGACGGGGCGCAAAATTCCATTGTTCTATAAACGGCAAGATTGCAAGGAATTTCATAGAATTTCATGGAACAGAAAATCGTTGAATATGGAACAAAATCATGGTATAATGTCAGTTGAGTGATGTTGAAAGAATTGGGAGGCGCCAGTATGCCAAAAGAGTTGAGCAAGCAATATGATCCCACTTTGGTGGAAGATCGCGTATATAAATTCTGGGAGGACGGCGGCTATTTTTCCGCAAAAGTAAGCGAAAAACAGCCGTATACAATCGTCATGCCGCCGCCCAACATCACAGGCCAGCTGCATATGGGCCACGCGCTGGACAATGCCCTGCAGGATTTGCTCATCCGCTTTGCGCGGATGCAGGGGAAAGAAGCACTCTGGCTGCCGGGCACCGATCATGCATCGATCGCCACCGAAGCGCGGATTGTCGACACCCTCAAGAAAGAGGGTACAACGAAAGAAGATTTGGGCCGCGAGAAATATTTGGAGCGGGCCTGGCAGTGGAAAGAGGAGTTCGGCGGGCGAATTGTCGGCCAGCTGCGCAAGATCGGCTCTTCCTGTGACTGGGGACGCGAGCGGTTCACTATGGACGAGGGCTGCAGCGAGGCGGTGGTTGAAGTCTTTAACCGCTTGTACGAGAAAGGCCTCATCTACCGAGGCGAGCGGATCATCAACTGGTGTCCCAAGTGTGTGACTTCGCTTTCCGACATCGAAGTCGAGCACGAGGAGCAGGCCGGCCACTTCTGGCGGATCAAATACCCGCTTAAAGATGGCGGCGGGTTTGTTGAGATCGCAACCACCCGGCCGGAAACTCTGCTGGGTGACACAGCTGTGGCTGTTCATCCAGAAGACGAGCGGTACAAACATCTGATCGGCAAGACGCTGATCCTCCCGCTGTTAAATCGCGAAATTCCGATCGTGGCCGACGAGTACGTCGACCCTGAGTTTGGAACAGGCGCGGTCAAGATCACCCCCGCCCACGACCCGAACGACTTTGAGGTCGGCGCCCGCCACGGTCTGCCGCTCGTCAACGTGATGAGTGAAGACGCGACCATCAACGAAAACGGCGGCCGGTATAAAGGCCTTGGCCGGTATGAGGCGCGGGCAAAAATGGTCGAAGACTTAACTTCGCTTGGTCTGCTGGCCGGGATCAAAGAGCATACCCACAATGTCGGTACCTGTTACCGGTGCGCTTCCAACGTTGAACCTTGGGCCAGCAAACAGTGGTTTGTCAAAATGCAGCCGCTGGCCGAACCGGCGATTGAAGTCGTGCGGGACGGCTCGATCAAGTTTGTGCCCGAGCGGTTTGAAAAAATCTATTTCAACTGGATGGAAAACATCCGCGACTGGTGTATCTCCCGCCAAATCTGGTGGGGGCATCGAATCCCCGCCTGGTACTGCGGCGACTGCGGTGAGGTCACTGTCGCCCGCCAAACACCGGACGCCTGCAAATGCGGCAGCAAAAATCTGCGCCAGGACAGCGACACGCTGGACACCTGGTTCTCATCCGCTCTCTGGCCGTTTTCTACACTTGGCTGGCCGGACGAAAATGCCGCCGACCTGAAATATTTCTACCCGACCTCTGTGCTGGTAACCGGCTACGACATCATCTTCTTCTGGGTGGCGCGGATGATCTTTTCCGGCGTTTACCAGATGGGGGAAGTCCCTTTCTCGACTGTCTTCATTCACGGCCTGGTGCGGGATTCACAGGGGCGGAAGATGTCGAAGTCACTGGGCAACGGGGTTGACCCGCTGGATATCATCGCTGAGTACGGTGCGGACGCGCTCCGTTTCACGCTGGCCACCGGGGTCTCGCCTGGGAACGACCTGCGCTTCAGCGACGAAAAGTGCCGCGCTTCCCGCAACTTCTGCAACAAGATCTGGAACGCCGCGCGGTATATCCTGATGAGCGCAGACCCCGAAGTCAGAGCCGGCCAATTGCCGGAAACCCTGTATATCGAGGACAAATGGATTCTTTCCAAGTACAATACCCTTGTGGCCGAAGTGACCGGCAACCTTGAAAAGTACGAGCTGGGCGTGGCCGCCTCCAAACTTTATGACTTCTTCCGGGATGTTCTCTGTGACTGGTATATCGAGCTGAGCAAAACACGTATTGGGGAGGGCGGGGCAAGTGCTTTGTCCGCCCAACAGGTGCTGCTTTACGTGCTGGAAGGTGCGCTGCGGCTGATGCACCCGTTCATGCCGTTCATCACTGAGGAAGTCTGGCAGGCGCTGCCCACCGAAGGCGGCGCGCTGATCACCCGGCCCTGGCCGGTGTTTGAGCCGTCGCTGGCTTTCGTGGCCCAGGAGCGCGAATTCACTATGGTGGTCGAGGCGATTCGGGCGATCCGCGCCCGCCGGTCTGAGATGAACGTTCCGCCCTCCAAAAAAGCGCATGTGGATATTGAAACCGACCACGCCGCGATCTTCGCGCAGGGTGCGCCGTTTATCCAGCGGCTGGCCTACGCCTCTGGGGTTGATATCGGAAACGGGTTCAATGTTGAGGGCGCGGTGCAGGTAATTACCGACGCCGCCAGGATTTTTATCCCTCTGTCCGAGCTCATCGACCCGGAAAAAGAAAAAGCCCGGCTGGAAAAAGAAAAGGCCGGCGCCGCAAAAGATGTCGAAGCGCTCGAGCGCAAACTGGGCAATCAAGGGTTCATCGACAAGGCCAAGCCTGAAGTGGTAGCGGGCGAGCGCGAAAAGCTGGCAAAAGCCAAAGAGCGCCTGACCAAGATCGAAGAGAGCCTAAAAGCGTTTGGCGGGTAAGTAAACACAACGCCTCGAACTGCCCAGTTCGAGGCGTTGCTGCTTTCAAAGGCAATCGACTGTTGCATAGTTCGACAAATTTCGCTATAATGGTTTTGCCGGATATTTCCGGCAGGGCAAGGCCTCAAAACGGCATAAGCCGGGACGGTTGCCGCCCCGCCACCTTTCCCCCGAACGTACAGTGAAAGGAGGTGAGGCATGTATGGAGATGATGTACATAGTTTCGATTACCTTAGTGTCGATCGTCGCTATGGTTTTAAATCATCGCAATACAAAAAAGTAACCGCTCCTTTTCCAGAGTGACGGTTACTTTTTTGTAGGTAGCTCTAAACCCTGGGGCGCGACCGTTCGGTCTTGCCCTTTCTGTTTTTATTATAGCGCAAAGCCTGTGTCCTTGTCAACGCCCTTTGCTATTTCGCGTACTTCTCCTGCACAATCCCGATGACTTCGTCCAGCTTGGGATATTCTTCGCGCAGCTGCTCTTCGGTGATGGTCAGCGGCGGGGAGACAAACACCATGTTCTCGTAAGTGTACGTCAGGAAGCCCCGGGCGCGAAGTTCGCCGAGAATCTTGGGCATAATCCCGTCTTTGTCGCCACGGAACGGAACCAGCGGCTCTTTGGTGGTTTTGGATTTAACCAGCTCAACGCAGGAGAACAAGCCGATATACCGCACATCGCCAACACAGTCGTATTTGGCTTTCAGCCCTTCGTGCAGTTCACCCAGCACCTTGCCGACTTTGTTTACGTTTTCAAGGACTTTGTGCTCAAAGTAGTAGTCAATGGTGGCGCAGCCGACCGCACAGCCCAGCGGGTGCGCCGCGTAGGTGTGGCCGCAAAGCAGCGCGTTGTCGTCAAAGTGTTCGGCGATCTTTTTAGAAACTGCCACACCGCCCAGCTGTACGTAGCCGCAAGTCACGCCTTTGGCAAAGGTAACCATGTCCGGTTTGATCCCCCAGTGTTCGAAGCCGAACATCTTGCCGGTCCGGCCAAACCCGGCCATGACTTCATCCATCACCATAAAGATGCCGTATTTGTCACAGAGTGTGCGGATGCCGGGCAGGTAGTTCGCGGGCGGGATCATGATCCCGTTTGTGCCGGGCACACTTTCCATAAAGATGGCGGCGATGTTGTCGCAGCCCTCCATTAAAATTTGCTCTTCAAGCATTCTGAGGTAATATTCACCGGCGGCGATATCGCTCTCAAACGGAACGGGTGCGCGGTAAAGGTACGCGTCGCCGAACTTGATGAAACCGGGAATCCCGGGCTCGGAGGGGAAGCGGCGGGGCTCACCGGTCAGATTGGCGCCGGCGTAGGTTGAGCCGTGATAAGAGCGGTAACGGCTGAAGAATTTCTGTTTGCCCGAAGCCATCCGCGCGATTTTGACCGCGTTTTCGACCGCTTCTGTCCCTGTGCTGGTGATGAACACTTTGCCAAAGTTGTCCGGCATAAGGCCGATCACTTTCTCGGCCAGATTGGCGCGGCTTTCCACCGCATAAGGCGGCGAGAGGTAACAAATCTTGTCGGCATTCTCTTTGATTGCGTTTACGATAACCGGGTTCTGGTGGCCGAGGTTCACGTTGACCAGCATGGACGACATGTCGGCGTAGCGCTTGCCGTCATAATCGTAAAGATAAAGCCCCTCCGCCCGCTCAACCGGCAGGGGGTTGATCCCCTTTTGTTTTGACCAGCTTTGCAGATTGTAGGTAATTTGTTTTTGCTTGATGGCGTCTCCTCTTTCGCTCATGGTAGTACCTCCTGTATTTTTCTCGGTGGCCGTCCGTCCTTATCCAAATTAACCTTAGCATGAATAGGATGTGTGCGCAATGTCTTTTCCGCCCAAAGTTGCCGACCATATTTTAAGCTGTGGCACTAATCGGTGAACAATGCGGATAGCTGTGCGTGCAAGGCTGTGCCATCTTGGCCGTCAATGGCCAAGGGCGGGTCGCCGAAGTAGAGCAAAAACTCTGTGTCTGCGGTGTAAAACGGCAGCCACACCCGAAAGTCATCAGCCCTGAGTGTGACATTGAGAACATCATATTCCCAGCTCATTCGCTGGGGCGCACCTCTGGGGGTTAGCGCAAGCTCAGTTAGCGTCTCCCACAGTTCGGCCAGCAATGCGGGGTTTGTTATCTGCACTTGACGGTGTCCGCGCCCGATCTCGGAAAAGATATCAATCTGGCGCAGATCTGTGCGCGAGACTCCGGCATCCGCCAGCATCTCGCCCAGTGTGCGGACGCCTGTCTGCCCGTGAACCAGTTGAAGAGATGGTGCCAGGCTGTTCGCATCATTTACCGCCGGGGATTGGTCATAGGGCAACAATACCCGCCAAATTCGCCAGTCAACCGTATAAATAGAATCAGCCCAATCACGGCCATATTGAAAGATCAACACCCGCCCGGATGTATGATCGGGGTGTTGGTTGACAGTAACGAAAAACCGCACCGGCTGGTTGTCCAGCGTTAAGTCAAGATGCTGTACAACCCCGCCGACTAACGGGCTATCCATTGTGGCCGGCTGTGCGTCCTGTAAAAAGCTCTCAATCTGCGCGATGTGCTCAGGGTTGGTGATCGCGACCTCCCAGTCAATGCCGGCCGCCGGCCAGTCATACCCAAACAGGATTTGGTTGGCGGGCGGCGGTACGGGCGCTGATGCCGAATCCACGTCATGCAGGGCAGGCTCGAAATCAGCATCGGAGGCATCCTCTGCCGGCTCTGGTTCTATGTCGGCTTCAATCACCGGCGTCGGCTCGATTGCTGCTTCAGCAATCGCGGGTTCATCCTCCTGTGGGATGGCCTCGGCAGGCATGGACGTGGCCTGACAGGCGATCAGCAGGATGGCCAGCACAGCCAAAAGAGAAAGCAAACGCTTCAATGTATCCCTCCGCGTTAAGATAGGGTAAACTCGACCACAAGCTGACCGGGGACACCTGTGAGTACGGCGCGGTAACGGCCGGGGGTGTAACTGCGGCTGTCCCGGCGCAGGTCAAAGTCAAAGGAGGCGGACTCCCCCGGGGGAAGGTAAACGCCGACCATTCTGTTGACGAGGGCCATCGCAGTCCACCCGTCTTCATCATACCGGTCGATCCGGTGGCTAAAACCGATGAACCCCTCGTATGCTGACGTGTTGGTAAACTCGACCGTGATATACTGCGCACTGGACGGATAACGGTCGGGATTGGCCACCGCTGTAAAGGTCGCTTCGTTTTGTGGTGATGGCGGTTCGGGCAGAGGGACAAGCTCGGCGATTGGCATAGGATCATCCGGTTCTGGCAGATCAAGATCAGGCGGTGCGAAAACCTGACACCCGGACAACACGGAAACCAACGCAATCAAAAGCGCAAGCCGCTTGATCACTACCCCTCCGCACCCTCTTCTTTTTGTTTCTTGAGCAGTTCTTTGATTTCGTCCAGGCGCATGTCTGCCTGCCGGGCGATCAGCGGGGTACCCTCTTTGTTGATCTTCGCGTTGTAGAAGAACTGACGCGCCTCGTTAAGGTCGCCCACCCGCTGCTGGAGGTCGCCGATGATGTAACAGAGCTGTTGCTCCTGCTTTGGCCCGAAGCGGATGTGGCCGTAAGCGTAAAGATACTTCTCAAGGCTCTTTTCGGCGGCGTGCCGGCTCATCTCTTCATCCTGCGCGTCCGCGTAAAGGCGGCTGAGCTTCTGCCAAAGCACAGCCTGCTCGTACTGGTACTTTTCGTGGAGGAACGGCGCGCAGAGAATGGCCAGGTAAAAACCGGCGAAGACGGTAAAGACATCCCGCTCGTAGCCTACCTTGAGATAAAGTTCGGTTCTAAAGCGGCCGACCTCTTCGTTCACCCGCTCGGCCAGCCGCTTGCCGGCTTCGGTGAACGGTGTCTTCTCGGCTGAGAACAAACAACTCGGGCAGGAGACGATCTCGTAAAACATCGGCTCGATGTCCTTGTAGCGGATGCGCATATCCCGGTCGGAATCCCCATCCCTGCGCAGGCGGGAGGTGATGACGCAAAGCTGCTTAAACGTATGTCCGCAAAGCGGACAGGTGACCGCGTCCTCGTAAAGGTATTCTTCCAGCGCGTTGTTGATGGGCAGGCTGTAGCTCCCGTGGCCGTCGGGAAAGAGAATGCAGCTTCTTGAGGCTTTGGCTTCAGCTTCTTGAAGTTTGCGTGTAGCTACCCCGGCCCGCACGTCGGCAATCATTTTTTGGTGTTCGCCGTGTATCGCCTCAATCTTTTGACAGAGCTTGCTCATAACCACGAAGGTCATCTCAGGCTGGGTGGCGAAAAATTCGTAGACGTTTTGCCGGTTTATCCCGACCGCGATTACCGGCGCGGTCGCCACGGCGGTCTGGGCAGGCGGCGCACTCAAAAAAAGCCGCGTCTCACCCAAAATATCACCCGGGCCAAGGGTTTCGACCTGCTCTTGTCCCGGTCCGCCGTAATCTTTAAAGATACCCGCTTCTCCTTGGATCAGTACAAGCATCTCGTCCTCAGATAAAGCACCCGCGATCATGATCGGCGCGTCTTTATTGAAACGCCGGATCGTTGACATTTTTAACAGGGAATTCACATTCATTTGATCAGACTCCTCCCGAACGGTCATTTATCTATAGTATTATAACATATTGGGGCCACACATATCGGCCAAATATATACCCGAGAAATTATGAAAATTGACAGTGGCGGAAAACATAACGCAACCCGCCGTTGCAATATTCGACAAGTTTCGCTATAATTAAGAATGGCCGGAGAAATCCGGCCAAGGGCAAGACAATTAACGGCATAAGCCGGGACGGTTGCCGCCCCGCCACCTTTCCCCCGAACGCGCAGTGAAAGGAGGTGAGGCTTGGATGGAGATACTTAACACATTGTCAATCACGATTGTTTCAATCGTAGCAATGATGCTGCTGTATCGAAATACAAAAAAGTAACCGCTCCCCTACCAAGGCTGTGGTTACTTTTTTGTAAGTAATCAAGATTTTGGGGCGCAACCGTTCAGTCTTGCCCTTTCTGTTTTTATTATACATCACAAGCCGCGGAAATGTCAACGCCCAAGCTACTTTTTAGGCAGCTCTTTCATCATCTTGATAAAGAAGATACTGGCCGAAACAAAGCCCACGATGATGATCATAAAGCCGACCATCGGCATCCCGCGCATACTTGCCTCAAAGAAAGCGGCCGCACAAAGGGCAGTGAACAGTCCAACCACCCCGATCAGCCGCAGAGCCGCCTTTGCCCGCGGAAGCCGCTCTTCTTTTTCTTCGGGCGGTAAATCCATCCGGCGAACAATCGTCTCAGACAAAGCGCCGGTGGCAAAAAGCAGCGAAATCAAAGCCAGCGGTATAAGCGGAATCAAGACCAGCGGGTTTTCGAAAATCAGCATGATGTTCCCTTTCTTTTTTCTAAAGCATATCGTAAATATAAAACGCGAGCAGGCATTTGAGCTTTTCGTCCATACTTTCAAGGTCTGTGCCCAAGATTTCTTTGATCTTTCGCACTCGGTAATTGATGGTGTTCCGGTGCATGAAAGTCTGCGCCCCCACCTGTTGGACACTGAAATTATTCTGGATGTAAAGCCGCAAAATCTCCATATTGTCGGTGCCGTTTTTCTGGTCAAAACGAATCAGCTTACCCAGGTTTTCGTCAAGCATTTCGCGCAAAAGGTCGGTGTCGTCGGTCGAAAGAAGCATCCGATAAAGCCCCATTGTCTCGAAACAGGCAAAGGGCTCATCCCGCAATGCGGCGAAGCGAAGGGCAAGGGTCGCCCGCTTATAGGTTTTTTTCAGCCGCCCCACATCCCGGACAGCGGGACCGATCCCGATCCGCAAATCTTTGTTCGCGAACTGTTCGTCAAACAGCCTGCACAGCGCGCCCGAAACTTCGACCGCCTCTTCTTTGGCGGACATGTTGGGGAAAATGATCACCGGCATATCTTCGTGGCGGAAGATATGATAGTGTTTGGTGACGCGGTTGAGCTTGTTGCGCAGGGCAGTGTCAAACCGCTCGGCCCACTCCTTATTGGCGATGGCCCCCCCTTGTTCCTGGACAGCAAAAATCCGGTAATAGCCCTCGCTCCCAAAGCCCCGCGCCTCCAGAAAGGGGACATAGGCATCCCGGTCAGCCGGTTGGAAGATGGCCCGGTGAAATGCTTTGGTCACACTCTCTTCGCTTTGTTCGGCGTCAAAAATGCGCACACAAAAATCCCGGACAATGTCGACCAGATGCACCTCCCACGGAAAAGTAAAGAGCGGAAAGCGAATCTCATCGCAGTGGGCGATTACTTTGGGCGGAAGCGTTGGGATGTACTTGCCCACGTTTACAAACAGCCCACACGCCCCGTTGGCCGCCAGGTCATCGATCAGATCAAGCAGCCAGACTTCTTTGTCTATCCCCTCGCTGAGAATGCCGGTGGTCAAAACAAGCTCACTCCCCCGGATCCAGCCGACGGTGCTCACATCCTCTAACAGGTGCACCCAGTTGACCATATTGTCCAGCCCCGCGGTTCCCCCGCGAAGCTGAATCTGGTGAAGGTCCTTTGTGCTGTCAAACAGCCTGGAAAGCTGAATTGCCACGAGAAATCACCCTTTGACAGAGAGTTGGAGCAAGCCATGCAAGAGAAGGCGCAGCGGCGATGCACACCCGATCTCTTTTTCAGCTTTTACATAAAACTTAATTTTATAAATCAGAAATTTGGCGCTCCGCACAAAAACAGGCCAAAACTTTAGGCCAAATAACGTTGCACGCAAGGCGCGGGGCGTGTTATAATGGATACGTCTAAGTGCACTTTAGTGGGGGATTGCTCAGCCCGCAAAATTCCCCACAAGATTTCGCGCAACGGCGAGGGACAGTACTATAATAAAGCACAAGGGCGGGCATTGTCAATAAAAACGCGCCACCGGAGTGGCGGGAAGGAAAGGAAAACATCAATATGTCTGGTTACAATCCTTACGACAATGTAGTGGCGACCATCGACCGCGCGGCCAAAATCCTGGGCTACGAGCAGTCCGATTACGAGTCGCTCAAACACCCCGAGCGCGAACTGCGCGTCTCTGTCCCTGTCCGCATGGACGACGGCAGTGTAAAAGTATTTGATGGTTATCGTGTGCAGCACAGCACAGTCAGAGGCCCGGCCAAGGGCGGTATCCGCTTTCACCATGCCGTTGACAACAACGAAGTCAAGGCACTCGCCGCCTGGATGACATTCAAGTGTGCGGTAGTGGGCATTCCTTACGGCGGCGGCAAGGGCGGCGTGGTCTGTGACCCCACCAAGCTCAGCCAAAACGAAAAACGCGGGATCGCCAGACGCTACACCGCGATGATCGCCCCGATCATCGGGCCGGAATCGGACATCCCCGCCCCGGACGTAGGCACAAACGCCGAAGTCATGGGCTGGATTATGGATACATACAGCATGATCAAAGGCCATTGCGTCCCCGGTGTTGTAACCGGCAAACCGATCGCGATCGGCGGCGCCAAGGGCCGCGCCGAAGCAACCGGCCGCGGCGTTATGATTACCGCCGTCAACACCTGTAAAGCCTTGGGCAAAGACATCAAAGGCATGTCGGTAGCCGTTCAGGGGATGGGCAACGTGGGCAGCATCTCCGCTTTGCTGATCGAACAGCAAGGTGCGAAAATTGTCGCTGTCTCGGATGTTTCGGGTGGCGTTTACAACAAAAACGGCCTGAACATTAAAGAGATCGTCACCTTCCTGGATTCGGGCAAAAAGCTGCTCAAAGACTATCAGGGCGATGTTGAGCGCATTTCTAACGACGAGATTCTTCTGTTGGATGTGGACATTCTTGTCCCCGCCGCCCTTGAGAATCAAATCAACGCGGGCAACGCCGAAAAGATCAAAGCCAAGATCATTGTTGAAGGCGCCAACGGCCCGACAACCGTCGAAGCCGACGAGATTCTGGACAAAAAAGGCGTCGTCGTAGTGCCGGACATCCTGGCCAACGCGGGCGGCGTAGTCGTCTCTTACTTCGAGTGGGTACAGAACATTCAATCCCTTTACTGGGATGAAGAGATGGTCAACACCCGCCTGAAAGCGATTTTGGACGATTCTTTCAACGCGGTCTGGTCGATCGCCAAAGAAAACAAGGTCAACACCCGCACCGGCGCGTACCTGATCGCGGTCCAAAGAGTTGTCGAAGCAACCAAGCTGAGAGGCATCTGGCCTTAATCGGCGCGTTACATAAATAAAAGCAACCGCAGCTGCTGCGGTTGCTTTTTTGTTGTACCGGCAAAGGTTGTGAGATTGCGCTCAGATGGCATTCGATTTTGTTTGACAAATGCAATAACGCTTATTATTACGGCTCAACCGGAATGACCAGGGCGCATATCAAGTACGCTACCCAGCCAAATCCCGGAATGATCACCGCAAGAATTCTGACGATGACCGGGTCTATGCCAAAATACTCGCCAACCCCGCCGCACACGCCGGCCAGCCACCGGTCGCTGCGCGAGCGGTATAAAGGTCTCGGTCCCATTTGGTTTCCTCCTGTCGCTTGTTCTATCTATCGTATTCCGATTATACACCGTCTTGTCTATAAGCACAAGCCTAACAGCGCGACACCCTTTAGACTTGTATTGCCCCATCGCACATGGTATACTGTCAGTAATAAAAATCCACTGTGCGCGATACCACAACTGTCAACTGTAAAGGTTGTGTTTAACTATGCAAGAACTTTCCCTTAGCGTTGGCGAACCTTTCACATCCCCTGCCTGGGGGGCCAATTTTGTTGTTTTTGCCGGGGATACCGGCCGGCCGCTGCCTGAGCCGCAGACCAAAGATTATATCAGCCGCTGCTGTAAATACGCCCGGCAGCACAACGTCTGGCTTGTACCCGAGCGCTTTATCCTGATGGGTTACCAGTGCATGAGCCTGATCAACCCTGAAGGCAAAGTTTTGGGCGCACAAAAGGCAATGTTTGGCGGCCCTGTTTTTCGCTCAATTGCCAAGCGCTCATCGCTGCTTGAGCTTTTCCGGACTGAGTTTGGCGGGGTCTTCCTGTGCGTGGATGTGGATGTTTACCGACCGGAGGTGGCGAAAGTGGCCTCGAACATGGGCGCGCAGATTATCATCTGCTCCCAGAGCGTTGCGCGGGGCGATTACGGCAGCCATATGGTTTTGACCGGCGCCTGGAATGCCGCACAGCTGGCCGGTGCCTTTGTGATCGCGGTCAGCAATCAGTTTAACTGTGTTTGCGCACCCACCCAGCTCAGCCCGGCCAGGGAGGGGTTTATCAATCTGCCCGGTATCAAACTGCCGATGACCGCGAAAATCTCAGCCGACCGGCTGGAAGACGGCTGGCGGCCGAAGCCGCTTACCCGTAAGCTGTACGCGATTCACCGGGGGGAACTGATCGGTTAGCAATGTTGCCATCCTAAACTTATCTATGCCCGGCAAACTGCGAATAAGGAGATATGTTTCCGTGAGAAGCTTCAAAGTGCAATGGATTGCTTTCGCCGCGGTCGCGATGATTTTGCTAACGGCTGCCTGTTCGACTGCGGAGGAATATCAACCGGCGGTTTTTGAGCTTTCTGACTTGGAAGAAGATATTTCGCACGCCGCAGAGCAGTCTGAACTTGAATTAGACGAAGATATTACAGTGGAAGAGGCGATCGAGTCTTTCGCGGAATCGGCTTGGGATGCGGCCTACAATATAGTTCGGCATCAGGAAGACGCACCGGATTCCACAGATCCTATTTCCCGAAGGGACATTGTATATTTTTTTGTAAGGGCTGTAATGGATGAGTATCAGGAAGATTATAACTTTTATCTTCCTGAGTTTTTGAGTGCCGAAGCGGATATGGATGTCGATGAATTTGTTGACACCATAATGTATGCCTTGACGGATGAACAGGTTGCGCAAGCGCATTGGACATGGGCAAACGCATGGCTCTACTACTATTTGGAAGAAATTGTGTGGATGTTGTATTCTAATAGCCCGGCGCGGTAACATCGTCTTTACCGGGTTTGTACAAGCGAACACTTATCACGCATATCTGTTTTTGCTGGTATACCACTTGGATTCACTACACAAACGCACCGCTCTGCGATTCATCGCGGAGCGGTGCGTTTACCGTTAATTATTAACCCAGCTTGACAATCTCGCCGTAAATCTGTCCGGCTACCCCAAAGGCCTGCGCCTCATCGGTGTCAATATGCATAGCGGCCGAGAAGCTTTCACTTACCCGAACGACTACATCCTCCATAATGCCCGCGCGGCCGGTGGCTGCTACCTTAACCCCGACGATCTCTTTGTCGGCCACCCCAAACTTTTCGGCGTCGGCCGGAGTCAGGTGAATGTGGCGTTTGGCGACGATAAGCCCCTCTTTGATCTCAACTTTGCCAGCCGGCCCGATGACTGTGCAGCCGGCCGAACCGGTGATCTGCCCAGACTCCCGGATGGGCGCGGTAATGCCCAAAGCCCTTGCGTCGGTCAGCGAGACCTCGACCTGTGTGACCGGGCGGACCGGACCAAGCACCGACACCCCTTTGATTGAGCCTTTTGGCCCGGCGATTTCCACCCGCTCTTCACAGGCGTACTGGCCGGGCTGGCTGAGGTCTTTGCGCCGGGTTAGTTCGTGCCCTTTTCCGAACAGCGTTTCCAAATCTTCGGCCGACAGGTGCAGATGCCGGGCAGATACTTCTATGATTACCTGATTGCCCATTGCGTTACTTCCTCTCACTTTTTCTTTAGATATTATTGTACCCCAAGCCTTAAAAAAAAGCAATCGCTGCGCTTCACATATTGTGTGAAAAGTGATATACTTACCGGGTAACCAAATCTGTTGGGGAGGTGCGGCCTTGGACGCTTTTGCCCTGCTGCGCGAAAAAGTTTTGGGCTGTACCGCCTGTGCGCTTTCCCAGACGCGCACAAACGTCGTTTTCGGGGTGGGGAACCCACAGGCCGATGTTCTCTTTGTCGGCGAAGGCCCGGGTGAGCAGGAAGACCTGACCGGCGAACCGTTCGTCGGCCGGGGAGGTCAGCTGTTGGACAAGATGCTGATTGCCGCCGGCTTTTCGCGTACAACCAACATTTACATCGCCAACATGGTCAAATGCCGCCCGCCCGGCAACCGGGACCCAAAGCCGGAAGAAGTTGCGCAGTGCATCGGTTACCTGCGCGAACAGACCCGCATCATCGCGCCTAAATACATCGTCTGCCTGGGCCGGGTGGCCGCCCAGAGCATCATTGATCCGAGCTTTAAGGTCACCAAGCAGCACGGGCAGTTTGTTCAGAAAGCCGGCGTCTGGCTGATGGGGACTTTTCACCCGGCGGCTATCCTGCGCAACCCGAACAACAAGCCGGATGCTTTTGACGATTTGTGCAAACTGCGGGATCACATAGAGGCCGGAATATAAGTTTTGTCGTTGACAGACACATTCCCTGTGTGTTATAATCCAATCAACAGGGCGGCTCCTTGGTGAGGGACGGTCGCTCCTCTGGTTTCAAGTTTAGAGCTTGAAGGAAGCGCCGCGCCGCACTAGGTGCGGTTGTTTCTTTTTATGACTGCAAGCTGATAATGCCGATGATCACAAGTGCGAACAGAAAGAGTTCTTCGTATGTAACCACTGCATCACCTCCGTAAAGGAGGAACAACCCGCCGCCCGGACGATTGGTGGCTTCGATCTATCACGATTTGAGCAGTTTGTCTATGCTACTATACTAAGGAGGTCGCAAAATGAAGAAGAATGTACTCGTCGCCCAGTCGGGCGGGCCCAGCTCGGCGATCAACGCCACCTTGGCCGGTGTGGTCGAACAGGCACTGATGAACGGCGAAAAAGTGGACAAGGTCTACGGCGCGCGCCACGGGATTAAAGGCGTGCTCGAAGATTGGATCATCGACATCGGCACCCCGCTGAGTGCGCCCGCCGCATTGACCGGGCTGATTCACACCCCCTCTTCGGCGCTTGGCTCCTGCCGGTTTAAGATGAAGAGCCCGGCGGATGACCCCGCCTGTTACAAGACCATTTTTGAGCGGCTCAGACAGTACAACATCGGCTATTTTGTATACATCGGCGGGAACGACTCGATGGATACCGTCAACCGGCTGAGCGTTTACGCGGCTGAAAACGGCATCAAAGATATCTTCATCATGGGCGCGCCCAAGACGATTGACAATGACTTGTTTGGGATGGACCACTCGCCCGGTTTTGCGTCGGCCGCCAAATATATCGCCACCAGCTTTGCCGAAATTTGGTGTGACGCCCGGGTTTATGATTACCCGACCATCACCATTGTCGAGACAATGGGCCGGCATGTCGGCTGGCTTTGCGCCGCTTCGGCGGTTGCCCGCGCGGCCGGGGACGCACCCCACCTGATCTATCTGCCCGAAGTTGCTTTTGACAAGCAAAAATTTATCGAAGACGTCCAGGAAAAGATGAAAACAAACACCGCCGTGGTCATCGCCATTTCGGAGGGGATTCACTGGGCGGACGGCACATATGTCTGCGAAGACGCTTCCAACGTCAAGGTTGACGCGTTCGGACACAAACAGATGAGCGGGGCGGCCAAGGTGTTGGAAGGAATTTTGGGCGATGTGATCGACTGCAAAATCCGCTGTGTTGACTTTTCGCTGATGCAGCGCTGCGCCGGGCATCTGGCTTCGTCGGTTGACCTGTTCGAATCCCGCACACTGGGTTCAATCTCGCTGGCCAAGGCACTTGAGGGGGTCAGCGGCCATGTGTCGGTGCTCAACCGGGTAAGCGACAACCCTTACCGTGTGGCGTACAGCTCAGTGCCGGCAACCACCATTGCAAACAAAGAAAAAGCCGTGCCACGAGAGTGGATCAACAAGCGCGGCAACGATGTGACCGAGGATTTGGTTCGTTATGTCACCCCCCTGCTGGGCGGTGTGTTTGGCAGCGACCTGAGCGCGGGGTATCCCAAACACGTTACACTCTGGTAAATATGGCGACTGCATAATGTATACGCTGAGAATGATAACAAGGAAGGCATCACAGTATGCTTCAATGGATCGGGATTATTGCGCTGATATGCGCGAGTGTCGGCTTAATCGTTACAAAGCCGAAGCCTGAAGGTGTGGAGCGCTTAAATGGACAGCGTGCAAAAAAGGGCAAACCGCCACTGACCTTAAAAGCGCATGCCAAAAAAATGCGCAGGATTGGTATCTTTGTCCTTGTATTGGGTGTTTTGGCAGCCATTGTCACCATTTTGGGCGAGATCATTTTATACATGCCCTAACCAAAACAGACGGTAAGGGCGGCTAAGGCCAGACAATTATCGGGCTGATCGTTTATGGTGAATACGGTGCATGGACCATTGCCTTTTATGAAACGTTCAGAAAAAGGCTGTGGAAACGCAGCCGTTCCGGTTAACTGTCTTATTGCCTGAGGGCATAAGATGATAGCGAATACAAAACCGCCCGTTTCCAACCAAGGAAACGGGCGGTAACTTTTTATGGCACTTCAACCAAACGTTCGTAAATGTTGTCGAGCTGAAGGGCCACGCCGTCTACAGAGGTGATCATGATTTCAATCCGGCGGTTGCGTCTGCGCCCTTCTTCGGTCAGGTTATCGCTGTCAGGCAAGGGGCGGAAACGCCCAAAGCCCAGCGCCGAAAGCTTTTCGCCCTCAATTCCGACTACGTCTTCAAAGTAGCGCAGAATTGCGTTGGCGCGGTCGGTGGAAAGGATTCGGTCGGAAACGTGGTAAGTTCCCTCCATCCCGATGATGGTAGCGGTGTGTCCGTCAATCCGGATCATACCAATTTCATCTTGAATCGAGCGCAAACTCCAGCCGACAAAGTTGAGCAGTTCAAGGTTTTGGGGCAGAATGGCCGCACTGTTCCCGGCAAAGAGCAAGTCGTCTAAAAACCGGAGAAACAAATAATCGTCCCCTACCACGATTTGTACGCTTTCGGCCACTCCGCTTGCGTCCAGGTAGTCGGAGATTTCATCGGCGATGGTCTGCATACTGCTGGTAATCGCGTCCGGCCCGATGGGCAGCGGAATGAGCGGGTCGTTAAAGTCGATGTCGTCTTCGTTGAACAAATTCAGTTCCTGGCCGATTTCAATGATCTGATCAGCCGTTGCCCCCCGGTTTGAAAGCGCAACTACAAGCAAGTTGAAGCGCTGCACATCGATCTGCGAAAGGGCAAACAACAGCACAAAAAAGGCAAAGAGCAAAGTTACCATGTCCGCGTAAGTAGGCAGCCATTCATTGCCGCCGGATGGCTCTTCCGGCGGGTTACTGCGTTTGCCGGCCATAACAGACCCCCTCCTTTCTTTGGCAGATTAAGATATCCATTATTAGTCGTATGAGGCATCGGCGAATTTTGCGGCGTACTGCGGGTCAAGACGCTCGATGAACATTTCTTTTACAACCTTTGGGTTTACACCTTTTTGTATGGTTAAAATGCCAACAACCACAATATTTTTGCAGTCAATCTCTTTTTGGTGAACCGCCCGGAGTTTGGTGGCAACGGGCAGGAAGAACGCGTTGGCCATAAGAGAACCGTAAAAGGTGGTGATCAGCGCGGCAGACATGTTAACGCCCAGCGCGGCAACACCGCCCGCGTCCGCGAAGTCCAGGTTCATAAGCATGTTAACCAGCGAGATAACCGTCGCGAGCATCCCGAAAGCCGGGGCAAACGACGCCCCTTTATCATAGATGGCCCAAGCCTGTGAATGACGCAAGGTCATCGCGTCCATAGCCGAATAAAGCCGATCTTCGACCGCTTCAGGCTCGACTGCGTCGGCGATCATGAGTGCGGCGTTTTTGATGAACTTGTCCTCGATATTGTCGGCTTCACTTTCAAGGGCGAGCAAACCTTGTGAACGGGCTTTTTCGGCCAGCTCAACCATGATGTTGACATAGTGAATCGGGTCGTACTTTTGCCTGCCTAAAAGAATGCCGACATGTTTGGGCATTTTTAACATCTGCTTGAGGGGGAATGCCGCAAACAGTGCGCCAAGGGGAGGAATAACAACCAGCATGATACTGGCTGGGTCAATAAAGTCTAAGATGTTGCCGCCCAGAATAATAATGCCGGCAAGGATAGCGGCAACGGCCACCAACATACCTATAGGAGACCCTAAGTCCATAAACGTCACTCCATTCAGATAATGAGATTAAAGGCTTGTCTGGCCGGTGAGCCAAACGATTCGTCGCAATTATTCCCCGCAAAACGAAGAAAAGCTCCACAATAGGTATGTACACAAAGAGACTAATATATCATACCCCAGTGACAGTACTTTTGTCAATAAAGATTCTGTAATATAAATCGGCCGTCCTTGCGTTTTATTTAGCCATCATACGGGATATTCGTCACAGGATAGTCATTCCAGCAAGCGCACTAGATTTTTTTGACAATTTTCTGTATAATAGGAAATCAGAGATCAACTTAAAGGAGTAAAGGCCAAATGAGTGAGCAAGACAGAGCAAACGTCGGAGAAGAAAGCCGCGAATTATCCGAACTGTTACAGATCAGGCGGGAGAAGCTGGCCGCTCTGAAAGAAGCGGGCGAAAACCCGTTTGAATGCACAAAGTATGACCGGACCGCGCAGACTGCCCAAATTGTCGAAAACTTCGAACGGCTTGAGGGGACAACCGCCGCCATTGCCGGGCGGGTGATGAGCAAGCGGGATATGGGCAAAGCCAGCTTTTTTGATATCGCGGACAGCACCGGCCGCCTGCAAGTTTACGTCAAGGTGGACGAAGTGGGTGCTGGCGCTTACGAGGCCGCAAAGAAATGGGACATCGGCGACCTGGCCGGGTTTGAGGGCGAAATCTTTCGCACCAGGCGGGGTGAGATCTCGCTTAAAGCGGTCAAGATTGAGCTGCTCTCAAAATCTTTGCTCCCTCTGCCCGAGAAATGGCATGGGCTGAAAGACGTTGAGCTGCGCTATCGCCAGAGGTATGTTGACTTAATCGTCAGCCCGGATGTGCGCGAAGTTTTCGCAAATCGCTCGCGGATCATCAAAGAGATGCGCACATTTCTGGACGGCCGCGATTTTCTGGAAGTCGAGACCCCGATGCTGCACATGGCGGCGGGGGGGGCGGCCGCGCGGCCTTTCCTCACCCACCACAACGCACTGGACTTGGACATGAAGCTGCGCATTTCGCCTGAACTGCACTTAAAGAGGCTGATTGTCGGCGGCTTTGACCGGGTCTATGAGATCGGGCGGGTTTTCCGCAACGAGGGGATCTCCACCCGCCACAACCCGGAATTTACCATCATGGAACTTTACCAGGCCTATACCGACTACGAGGGCATGATGGAAATAACCGAAACAATGATCCGCACAGTGGCCAACCGCCTGCTGGGGACCGGCAAGGTCACCTTTGACGGGGTGGATATTGATCTGGACAAGCCGTTCGCCCGTCTGACCATGCTGGACGCGGTCAAAGAGCACAGCGGCGTTGACTTTTCCGCTATCCAAACACTGGAAGACGCCAAAGCCGCCGCCAAAGAGCACCACATCAAAGTCGAACCCGAACACGGCAAAGGCGATGTGCTCAATCTCTTCTTTGAAAAGTACTGCGAAGACAAGCTGGTTCAGCCGACCTTTTTGATCGGCCATCCGGTTGAGATTTCGCCGCTGGCCAAGCGCGACCCCCAAAACCCCGACTACACCGAGCGGTTTGAATTGTTCATCCTTGGCCGCGAGTACGCAAACGCTTATTCCGAGCTAAACGACCCGATCGACCAGCGGGAGCGCTTTGCCCGTCAAGCCGCACTGCAAGCCGCCGGAAACCAGGAAGCCAACGACTTCGACGTTGACTTTGTAAACGCCCTCGAATACGGGATGCCCCCGACCGGCGGGCTGGGGATTGGGGTAGACCGGCTGGTCATGCTGCTGACCGGCGCGCCGTCTATTCGAGACGTCATCTTCTTCCCAACCATGAAACCGGTTAACAGTTGACAATTGACAATTGACAATTGACAGTTGACAGTTATTGTATCGCTTCGCGATTGATTTTAATAATCATCGCGGAGCGATTCCCTTACTGTCAACTATCAACTGTCAACTGTAATAGTCCAACCCCGCGCACTCGTAAGCTTTAGTAATGCTTATGGGGGTGATTCTATGGGGTTGCATCGCCGACGGATCGGTTTGGCTTTGTCGGGCGGGGGGATTCGCGCCTGTGTCTTTCATTTGGGGGTGCTCAAATATCTGGCTCAGGCCGGGCTGGTTGATTCGATCGTCAGCCTGTCTTCGGTATCGGGGGCCAGCTTGTGCGTCGGGATGATATTCGGGGTCAACCGGAACCGCTGGCCGGGTGGGAAAGACTTTAACCGCCTGGTTTTGCCAAAAGTCCGGGAGGTCATACTCGCGAATGACTTACAGCGGGCGGCGCTTTGGCGTCTGCCGCTTTCCCCTGGCGATTGGGTCAACCGAAACCGCCTGCTCGCGCGAATGCTCGAAGAAAAATGGGGGATTACCGGTGATTTGCAAGACCTGCCCGGATACCCGTATTGGGAAATCAACTGTACCACCTTCGAGACCGGCAAGCGTTTTCGAATCCGCCGCGACTTTATGGGTGACCACACGGTCGGTTATACCCAAAGCCCGAAGCTGCCAATTTCGCAGATGATGGCCGCTTCTGCCGGTTACCCGGCGCTGATCGGGCCGCATATCCTCAAAACCGCCGGGATGCGCTGGACCAAAGATAAGTGGGGAAAGGCCGAGGCCGTACAGGTGGCCGACAGCTACGCCCTTTGGGACGGCGGGGTCTACGACAATTTGGGGCTTGAAGCGCTCTACAAGATCGGCCGCGGGCTGGACAGTGAGATCGACTACTTAATCCTGTCCAACGCGTCGCAGGAGATCACGTTTCGCGAGCGGGGCCGGCCGATTGAAAATATGGCCCGCCTGCTTGAGGTTGCCATGTCCCAGGTGGACGCTTTGCGCAGCCGGTCGGTTTATTCAAGCATTATTTCCCAAGGGCAGGGGGTATACTTAAAGATTGGCGAGAGCGCCGAAGTCATCGCACACCGCGCCGGCCTGACCGATCGGCAAGCTGAACTGTTTATCAGCGACAGTCTGCCGCCTGAGGTGGTCAAACTGGTTGGCGGCCACCCGACCACTCTGCGTTCCCCGACCCCGGCCCAGTTCGACCGGATATTGCGGCACGGATATGAGACGGCGAAATTACAATTGACAGTGGACGGTGGACAATGAATGGATCGCTAAGTCCGTACCGGACTGCCGTTGGCTCTGCGATGATTAAAATAAAGTCCGCGCAGCGGACTCTATTATTGTCAACTGTCAACTATTCCTCAAAAACCCATCCCCGAAGATTTGGTGGCCTTCGGTTACGATTAGAAACGCGTCCGGGTCGATTTTGGTGACCAGGCTGCGCAGGTCGGTCACCTGGTTTCGCTTGATGGCACAGAGGATTACCCGCTTGTTGTTGCCTTTATAGCCGCCGGTCGCCTCAAGGTAGGTCACCCCGCGATCCAGTCCGGCTTGGATGGCGCCGCCGATCTCCTGATACCGGTCGGAGATCACATAAGTAACGGTGGCAAAATCAAAACCGTAGAGGATCGCATCCATTACCCGCGCGGTTAGATAAAGACTGATCATCGCGTAGACGGCCAGTGAAAAATCCCGGAAGACAAAGGCAGTCAGCCCGACCACAAAGCCGTCCAGGCCGAGTATGATCTTGCCCATCTTAATGTGCGGCCGGGAGTGTTGCAGCAGCTTGCCTGCGATGGCGGTCCCGCCGGTGGTCGCGCCGCCCCGAAAGATCAGGCCGAGCGCAACCCCGCTGAGAATCCCGCCGCAAAGCGCGGCCAGCAGCAGGTCATCCACCGGAGGGATTACCCCGGCGGTCAGGTCGATCATAGCCGACAAAACGGCGATGGCCAGCGCGGACGAGAGGATAATCCCGACGCCCAGCTTTAAAAAGGCAATCAGGACAAGCGGTATGTTCATCAGCAAAACGCCTACCCCGACCGGCAGTCCGGTCAGGTGGCTGATCACCATCGCAAGCCCGGTCACCCCACCGGGTGAAATGCGAAACGGGTCAAAGAATAAGTTAAACGAAAGGGCAAACAAAGTACACCCCAAAACAATATATAATATGTTGATCAGCCGTTGTTTCAATCCCATATCCCCTCGCTTTGGTTTGCTTTCTTTTAAAGAATATCTTTCCCGCCCGGATTTGTCAATATCCCGCAGCATTGGCTCTTGCTGAGCTGGGAATTTTACTGTATAATAATGGTAGACACCGCGCAAAATCACATATATAACTTTATATATAGTGAGGAGCGGTTTGGTGAAGAGCGTGATGCTGCGCCTGCATGTGGTTTATCTCCTGTACGCAGGCGGGATTTGCGCCTGCCTGCTGCCTGTCTGGGCGTTGCTCAGCGGGCTGTCGGGCGCGCGCCTGATCCTGTTTGGCTTTGTATCGATGGGGACGGGAATCCTGATCGCGGCCATGGTCGGCCTTGAAGCCGTAAGGATAAGAAAGAGAAGGGGAGAGCAAGATGAAGTCTTACCGCAAAGAACTGACACTCAGCAGCCCGAACCGGCGCAGCTATACCAACATAACCGGAGCCGTACAAAAGGCGGTGACCGAAAGCGGTGTCAAAGAGGGGCTGGTTCTCTGTAACGCTATGCATATAACGGCCAGCGTCTTCATCAATGACGATGAAAGCGGGCTTCACCATGACTTTGAGGTCTGGCTGGAAAAACTGGCCCCCGAAAAGCCGTATACGCAGTACCGCCACAACGGGTTTGAAGACAACGCCGACGCGCACTTAAAGCGAAGTATAATGGGCCGGGAGGTGGTGGTGGCCATTACCGGCGGAAAGCTCGATTTTGGCCCGTGGGAGCAAATCTTTTACGGCGAGTTCGACGGTATGCGGCCCAAGCGCCTGCTGATTAAAGTCATCGGCGAATAATATCCGTTAATATTTACTTTTGATGGCCATGTGTCTTGTATTTACGCGACTACTATGGTAGCATAAATACAAGTGTAAGTCATCACTGATTTCATAAATGCCCGCAAGCGGAAAGGAGGGAACTTATATCTTGAGAGTTAGCCGGCACTCCCTTATCTTTGGGTTGTCTTACGCCTTGGATATCATGGGTCAAAATAATCTCTGCCACTCTAAAAGTACGGCATACTTGTCCGCCATGATCGCGCAGGCTATGGGGTTTTCGCGAAGCGAGATCATCGAGCTGTTTTACGCTGCGCTGCTTCACGATATAGGTATCAGCGACGAACACATCAAAAAAGATGAGTACGCAGTTGAGATGGGCCGCCACTGTAACCGCGGATATACGATACTCAAAAAGCTGCCGATTTCGCCGAATATTCCGTACATGGTTCGCCTCCACCACGAGACGTGGATCGGGTCCGGTCCGTTTAAGAAATCAGGTGATGAAATTCCGCTGGCCGCAGAGCTTATCGGGATGACCAGCATGTTCGACGACGTGTTCGGAAAAGTAAGAACCTTTGACCACGCAGCATTTTTGCGGGCAAAAGAGTGGGCAGTCTTTCACCAGCGCACTTTCAGAGGCGAGCTGATCACAGCCCTCAAACGGCTGCTTGAAGAAGAGCACTACCTGCTTAATTATTTTAACCACGAGACCAAATACCTGCTAAATTTTCCGCTTGAAGAGGGCGAAGACATCTTTTACGGGATGGAGGAGATCGAGCAGTTCGCTTACTGTTTCGCCGACCTGATCGACCAGCGCTCGTCCTTTACATTTAACCACAGCGTTGGGCTGAGCAGGCTGGCCCGCGCTGCGGCCATCTATCTCGGATATGACGAACATACACAGAACACAATGTTGATCGCGGGGCTGTTGCACGACATCGGTAAACTTTGTGTAAGCCCGGATATCCTACACAAGAACGGTCCCCTCTCGCCCAGCGAGCGCTTTGAGATGAACAAACACACATATTATACTCGAAAAGTCTTAGAGCAAATAAGCGGGTTCGAAGAGATTGTGGATATTGCCGCAAACCACCACGAGCGCCTGGACGGCGTCGGCTACCCCTATCACCTGCCGGCTGAGAAACTGGGTGAGCTTGAGCGGGTGATGGCAATCTGTGATGTATACCAGGCTTTGACCGAAGATCGGCCTTATCGCAAAGGTATGCCCCCTGACCAAGCCTGGCGGATCATAAACGAAATGGCCGAAAGACGCCACCTCGACGCTGATCTGGTCAAAAAGCTAATTGCGCAGGAATAAACAACGAATAGGAGGTAATTTGATATGTCATTGGCGTTCACAAAAGATTTGGAGGTCGGCGTAAAAAAAGTCGATGACCAACACAAAGAGCTGATTGAGCGGATCAACGCGGTAACCGCAATGGGGGTAAAATCCGCCACCAAAGAAGAGACTCAAAAGACCATCGACCTGCTCAACGAGTACGTGACAAAGCACTTCCGGGACGAAGAAGCCCTACAGGCCGCAACCCCGGGCTACCCGAAGATGGCCGAACACAAAGCCCTGCACAAAGCATATCTGGCCGAGATTCAAAAACTCAAGCAAGAGTTCCAAAAAAACGGCCCGTCGGCCGCGTTTACCGTTGCCATGAGCAACTCGATCATCGGCTGGATAGTCCGTCACATCAAGACAGTTGACGTTGAGTTTGGCAAATACTACAACGCGAAATAGCAATGGACAATGGACAATTAAGGTCAAGGACAAAAGGCATCGCTTCGCGATTTTTAATCATCGCGAAGCGATGCCTTTACTGTCAACTGTCAACTGTCCATTGTCAACTGAAATCTACCCGCCCAGGTAGGCTTTGCGGACTGCGTCGTCTTCGAGCAGGGTTTCCGCGCTTTCGGAGGCTACGATTCGGCCGGTTTCGAGCACGTAGCCGCGGTTGGCCACCGTCAACGCCATGTGGGCGTTCTGCTCAACCAGCAGGATGGTTACCCCGCCTGCGTTCAGTTCCTGGATGATCTCGAAAATCTGCTCGACCAGCAAGGGCGCGAGCCCCATCGACGGCTCATCGAGCATGAGCAGTTTGGGCTGAGACATCAGCGCCCGGCCCATGGCCAGCATCTGCTGCTCGCCGCCCGACAACGTGCCGGCGAACTGTTTGCGCCGCTCTTTGAGCCGCGGGAACCGCTGGTAGACCTGTTCGATCCGCTCGTGCATGGTGGCTTTGGGCTGGGTGTAATTGCCCATCTCCAGGTTTTCAGCCACGCTCATTTGCAGGAAAGCCCGCCGCCCTTCGGGAACATGGGCCAGCCCGCGTTTGACAATGTTGTGAGAGGCCATATGGCCGATATCCTCATCTTTAAACGTGACTGAGCCGGTTTTGGAACGAAGCAGGCCGGATATGGTCTTGAGGATGGTGCTTTTGCCCGCGCCGTTTGCGCCGATCAGGGTGACGATTTCACCTTGGGCGACCTCGAAACTTACCCCTTTGATGGCGTGAATGCTGCCGTAATAAACGTTGATATCCTCGACTTTAAGCATCCGGTTTGCCACCTCCCGTGCCAAGGTAGGCTTCAATCACCTTGGGGTTGCTCTGAATTTCGGCCGGCGTACCCTTGGCGATAACGCGCCCGTAATTGAGGGCGGCAATCCCCTCACAGATCCCCATTACCAGCTTCATGTCGTGCTCAATGAGCAGGATCGCGATCTGAAAAGTCTTGTTGATCTTTTGGATGTTTTCCATCAGTTCTTCGGTTTCGGCCGGGTTCATCCCCGCGGCCGGCTCGTCCAGAAGCAGAATAACCGGGTTGGTGGCCAGCGCCCGCACAATCTCAAGCCTGCGCTGGGAGCCGTAAGGCAGGCTGCCCGCTTTATAATTGGCGGTGTCTTCCATATCAAAAATCGAAAGCAGCTCGCGCGCCCGCTCTTTGGCAATCTTTTCAGCCCGCCAGTAGCCGGGCAGCCGGAAGATGGCTTTGGTCAGGCCGTAATTCATCTCGTTGTGCAGGCCGACCAGAACGTTTTCAAGCACGGTCATGTTCTGAAAAAGGCGGATGTTCTGAAAAGTGCGGGCAAGCCCCAGCTTGTTGGCCGCGATGGTGTTCAGGCGGGCGGTGTCTTTGCCGTTAATCAAAATCGTACCCCGCGAGGGCTGGTAAACTTTGGTCAACAGGTTAAAGACGGTGGTTTTGCCCGCGCCGTTCGGGCCGATCAAACCGCAGATTTCGGTCGGGCCGACGCTGATGTTAAAGTCGTCAACCGCAGTCAGCCCGCCAAAGTCGATCCCAAGGCCGACACACTGCATGACCGGGCTTTTGTCATAATCGCGATCGGGGATAAACGGGGCGCGCGGGTCACCTGGTCTCATCGGCACTCGCCCCCTTTGCTTTTTGTATCCGCCGGACAACTTTTTCGATGATCCGGCTGAGCGAGAAGTCGTAGTTGCCCATCAGCCCGGACGGCTTAAAGATCATAACGATGATCAAGAGCAGCGAGTAGATAATCATCCGGTACTCGTTGAGCGGCTGGAGGACAAAAGGCAGGAAAGTCAGGATCGAAGCGGCAATGACCGAACCCATCATCGAGCCAAGCCCGCCCAAGACCACAATCATCAGGATGTTGATGCTGGTCATAAAATCAAAGTTGGCAGGGACAAGGATCCCCTGATTGCCCGCGTAAAGCGCGCCGGCAATCCCCGCAAAGAAAGCCGAAACCGCGAAAGCCATAACTTTGTAGTAAGTTGTGTTCACCCCACAGCTTTCGGCGGCGATCTCGTTGTCGCGAATGGATAAAATCGCCCGGCCATGCCGGCTTTTCATCAGCATGTGAATGGCCGCGCAGGTGAAAATCACACAGATATAAACAACCGTAAAACTCGAGTGCCGCGGTATGCTCTGAAGCCCGCGCGCGCCGTAAGTCAGCCAGTCGATGTTGTTGAGCACAACCCGGATGATTTCGCCAAACCCCAATGTGATGATGGCCAGGTAATCCCCCCGAAGGCGCAGAGCGGGGATACCGATCAAAAATCCGACAAAGGCGGCGGTTACACCGGCCAGCAAAAGCCCGACCACAATGGACGCACCATCCGGCAAAATCTGTGCCCGCCAGAAAAGAGCACCCGCGTAGCCCCCGACCGCCATAAAACCGGCATGGCCGAGGGGCAGCTGGCCGAGGTAGCCGGTCATCAAGTTGAGCGAAACAGCGAGGATAATAAAGAACCCGATCTGAATAATCAGCGAGTTTTGCGCCCGGCCTAACATCCCGCTTTGTGTGACCGCGTTGCCCACAATCAGGAAGATGATCAGCAGGGCGGTGTTGATCCCGTAGCGTGCAGGCATGGGCAATGTAAATGGTTTCATATGCACACCTATACCTTTTCCATCAGATTGCGGCCCATAAATCCGGTTGGGCGAACCATCAGCACGCAAATTAATACCAGAAAGACGACGGCATCCACCCAGCGGGAAAGCCCGGCCGCCACGATAAACATCTCAAGCAGGCCGATTATGTACCCGCCAAGCATAGCCCCGGGAATCGAGCCGATCCCGCCGCAGACTGCGGCCACAAACGCTTTCAGCCCGAGCATAGCGCCAATGGTCGGCCCAATCAGCGGAAAACGCACCGCGTAGAGCAGTGCGCCAATCCCGGCCAGCGCGGCGCCAAGCGCGAAAGTAAAGGTGATGATGCTGTTGACGTTGATCCCCATCAGTTGGGCGGCGCCCTGGTCTTCACTTACCGCGCGCATGGCCTTGCCCAGCTTTGTGCTCTTAACCAAAACCGCAAGCAAAATCATCGAGACAATCGAAGCGAGAATGGTAATGACCGAAGTATAGGCCAGCGAAACCCCGCCCAGCGAAAAACTGCCGGTTGGCAGAAGCAGCTGGCTGGGGAACGGCCGCCCGCCCGCCCGGAAAAAGAGCTGTGCCAGGTTTTGAAGCAGGATTGAGACGCCGATGGCCGTAATCAAAAGAGAGAGCCGCGGCGCGAAACGCAGCGGCGTATAGGCCAGCTTTTCGATGATGATGGCCAAAAGGGTACACCCGATTACGGTAAGCAGAGCCGAGATAACCGGGTTTAGCCCAAAAGTCAGGGCAAATAAGGCGATATAGCCGCCCACCATGATCACGTCGCCGTGGGCAAAGTTAAGCAGCTTGATGATGCCATACACCATATTGTAGCCCAGGGCAACCAGCGCGTAAATCGAGCCGAGCTGAAGCCCGTTTATCAAGTGTGTCAGCATGAAAAGATCCTCACTCGTAAGAAATAATTAACAATTGACAATTATCAATTAACAATTATGGAGCGCTACGCGCAAGTGATTTTAAATCCTGCGTGTAGCGCACTCCATCATTGTTAATTGTACATTGTTAATTGTTAATTGATTAGAAAGTGCCCCAGAATCTGGATGCGCCGTCGCGGATCTCGATGATGAAGGCGGTTTTTTGCGGGTTGTTGAACTCGTCAAAGTAGATATAGCCGGTTACGCCGGTGATGTTGGTGGCGGCCATATGTCCGATGACCGAGGCTTTGAATTCGTCGGTAGCCGGAGTCAGACCTTCGGCCAGGGCGGCTTCAAGGGCGGCGATCAGGATTGCGGCTGCGTCGTAAGCTTGGGCTGCGAACATGTTGGGGGCTACGCCGTAAGCGGCTTCGAAAGCGGCGATAAATTCTTGAACATGGGCGTCGGTGCTCTCAACAGTAAAACCGGTCAGGTAGAAAGAGCCTTCGATCGAAGAAGCGTCGTCCATCAGGTCGGTGGTGCCGGCCCAGCCGTCCGCGCCCAGCATAACGGTGTCAAGCCCGGCGGCTACGCTTTGCGGCCCGATCAAGGCGATGTCTTCGTAGTAAGCGGGGATAAAGAGAACGTCGGGGTTGTGGGCGGCGATGTTGGTCAGCTGGCCGAGAAAGTCAACGGTGTCGTTGCCGAAAATTTCGGTGGCTACGATCTCAAGGCCGATTTCAGCCGCTTTGGCTACAAAGGCATCAGTCAAGCCGATCGAATAGTCGATGTCGTTGTTCATCAGGATAGCGGCGGTTTGTGCGCCCAGTTCACCGACCGCGAACTCAGCCATCTTTGTCCCCTGGAAAGGATCGATGAAGCAAGAGCGGAACATGTTGGTCCAAACGCGGTTGTTGGCTGCGTCGAAGGTAACGCCGGCCTGGGTGGCTGTGGCGGTAATCATGGGCATACCGTCTTCATAAGCCAGAGGAACGACCGCGATGGTGGGTCCGCTGGTAACACTGCCCAAGATGGCGGTAACGCCCTGGTCATGCAGATGGTTGTAGCCGACAATCGCGTTTGCGGGGTCGCCCTCTTCGTCATAGGCGATCACGCGGATTTGGGTGCCGCCCTGTGCGTTAAAGCGGTCGATGTAAAGCATCGCGCCCTGTTGTACGGCAATACCGAACTGGGCAACACCGCCGGTAAGCGGGGCGAGCAGGCCGATGACGATCTCTTCGCCGATCGGCGCGACATCACCGGCGTCGCCGGCAGGTGCATTGCCGTCCGCGGCGGGCGCGGCCGGTGCGGGCGCGGGTGTAGCAGGCGAGCCGCAAGCGGCCAGCAGGGCCAGGGCCAGGACAAGGCCGAGCACGCGGGAAAGTGTTTTGTGGTTTCTGAACATTTACATGTACCTCCTAAGTCGTTGCGAAAAATATCTCGTATAAAAATGAGTGCTAGATGTAATTATATTTACTTTGCCTGCAAAAGTCAACAAAAAAAGTGATAACTTTTTGACGTAGCCGCCAAACACAGCAAAACCTGACCGAGCCGTGACAAACGGTACATATATGTACTTGCTGGAAGTACAATCCGCGCACAAACGAACAAACACCCCAGCCGACAAGCCGCCGGCAGGGGTGTACTGTTGTTAATTGTCAATTTCGTGACGGATGATTCGGCCGGTGCGGGCGTCGACATAAATCTCGTGAACCAGGCCGTCCTGCCAAACTTCGAGGTTCCAGGCCCACCGCCAACCCTCCCATTCAAGGTCGGGTGTGGTGGCGGCTCCCCCGCCTACGTGGGCGATTGCCAGATCACCGGCCTGCACACCGGTTACCGAAATATTCACCCATGACCAACCGGCCCAGCCGACAGCCAGAGCCAATAAGATGAGCGCAGCCACCGCGATGCGCTTAAGTTTCTTCATCAGTCGTCGAACTCCATTTTCACGATGGCGCCGGTATCGGTATTGATGTAGAATTCTACAATAGGCATACGTGCGCCCTGTGTTCTAAATTCAAGCTCCCAAACCCACTGACCGCGCTCCCAGTCCATTCCGGAATTTGTGCGGTAGCTGGCCGAGATTCCCTGTCGGCTGAGCTCGGCGTAAGCAATTTCGATTGCGCGATCCAGCGAGATAGCGGGATTTGAAGGCCGCGCGGTTCGGCTGCTGCTACTGCCACCACTGCTACTGCTACCACTGCCACCACTGCTGCCTGACCCACCGGAAGGCGGCGCTTGCGATACGGTTTGAGGCGGGTCGGCAGACGATCCGGCACTGCTGTCACTGCTGCCAGCGGCGGGCGCTGCCGGAGCGGGGGGTGAAGCGGACGTTGCGGTGTCACCGCTTGTTTGAGCGGCCGGCTCTTGCAGTCCGGCGGCCACAGCGCTGCCATCGGTGGCCGGGGCGCTTTGATCCGATGATTGCGGCTGGTTTAAGTGCAAACCGATCAAATTTCCGGAGGCGGCATCCAGCTGGACCTGATATGCTTCGCCGTCAAAGTACACCTCAACCAGGTAGATTTGCCCGCGGCCCTCGTCCACCAGCTCGATGCCGCGCACCTGGCCGCCGCCCACAGCGGCCAGGGCATCTTCTCGCGCCTGCACCGCCGAGATGCCGGGCAGCTCACCCGACCCGGCCGATGTGGCCGGCGGAGGGGACAAAGTTGATGTAGGCGCACATGCTGCGAGCATCCCGACAAAAACCAGCGCTGACAATACGATTATAAGTTTTCGCTTCATAAGTTTGCACTCCTTAACAGCTGTCGATAGTCTATGTTGATCCGTCAAGCTCCTGCCACTATTTTACGCATCTCAAAGACAGATTGCAAGCGGATTTTCAAGATTTAATCCAACTTTAATAATTCCCGGTGCCGGCCTGCGTAAAGATTAAAATAACATAAAAAAAGCCGCGACATGCGGCGGTAAAAATCAAACGCGCCCTCAATACTTGAAAACGCGGTTACGGCAGAGATTTAGGTGGCGATTACAAACCCTAAGAAGACCAGGCCGAGCAGCCAAAGTGACATTTGAAAGAGGCCGTACTTTTTCATCTTAAGGCGGGAGATCATAAGCAGACCGGTCAGTAAAAAGATGGCGACACAAGCCGGCTGAGAAATGTTGTGGTGAACATACAGCCAGACGGTCATCGAAATCAGCAGCAGCCCGCCGGGAACCGGCAGACCGGTGAAGTAGTTGCGGTTATCGCTGGTCACCCCGTAATAGGCCAGACGCCAAAGCCCACAGCCGGCGTAAAAAGCGATGGCTATGGTGAGCGGCAGTGAATTGCCCAAGAAGATAAAGACCATCCAGACCGGGGTGGCGCAGCAGACAAAAAAGTCGACTAAAGAATCCATAATCGCGCCGAAATGGGTTTTGCGGTCAAGCTTTCCGGCCAGAAAGCCGTCCGCCAAATCCATAAACAAAGCGGCTCCAAGACAGAATAGAGCCGCCCGCAGATCCCCTTCAAAAAGAAAGTAAGCGGCGGCGATCCCAAACCATAAGCCGACCGTGGTGGTCAGGTTGGGGACGTTGACATACTCAAGAGCCGGGAAAATCTTTTTCATGAACGCACCCCCCTTTATCAGTTGACAATTGACAGTGTACAATGAATGTATCGCTAAGTCCGTACCGGACTGCCGTTGGCGCTACGATTTGTTTGAATAACGTCTGTGCAGCGGACACTACAATTGTCCATTGCCAATCGGCTGTCCGATTTGAACGATCGTTTCGTACCCGGCGGCGGTCTGCTCAAGCAGTGTGGCGGCCGGTGAGAATTTTCCCGCTTCAAAAAAGAAGAGGACAAGTGATCCGCCGGGCAGGAAATAGCTGGCTTGTTCCCCCCGGCGCACACGGTCGCCTCTTGTGAAAAGGTGAACGATGCTGCCGATAAAAGTCGCACCCACTTCGACAATGGCCGCCTGCCCAAAGTTTTTGGAAGAAAACAGCGTGAGCACCCGCTTGTTCTGACAGTAGAGCCGCGCAATATTGCGGACAGCCAAAGGGTTGACCGAGAGCAAATCCCCGTCAATCAACTTCGAGCCGCGCGAGTGCCCGTCGTCAAAAAAGTGCATCCGGTGGTAGTTTGTTGGATTCAGCCGGATGGCCACCATACTCCCGCCCCTGTAATTTTCAGCCAGCTTGCGGCTGCCGAAAAGTTCAGCCAGTGTAAAAAACGAACCTTTGGCCGCGATCAATTTTTCCGGGTCAATGTCCCGGTAAGCGAAGGCCATCCCTTCACAAGGGGCGCCCAAAACATTGGAGCCTGCCGGAAAACGCACCCCCGATTTTTCCCGGGAAAAGAATTGCGCGAAGTTTGCGTAATCCCCTGTGCAGCCGGTCATGTCAATCCTATAGTCATTGATAAATTGCGGGATTTTCTTGGCTGAGTATGCGGTTTTGCAATAAGTGCCGTAAAGGCGGCTGACCGCTTTTCGCCTGGCTAAAAACAGAAGCGGCGCCCCGCCAATCGGGTGATGATAAAGCAGGCGCAAAAGCCCTTCGGCCGGAATTTTCTCCCGGACATAGCCGCTGCCGTCAAAGACCCATACCTGATCAGGGCGATTCACTTGGCTGCACCTCCCATTTGGGGCAGTCGTATAAGTCCATCTGGCCCTGATTTTCGGGATAACGTCCACAAAAGTAATAGCCGAAGTAGACCGACCCGTAACTCAAACACCGCCCGCCCGGCCCAATCATCGGGCAGCCGATCTGCGCGCAGCAGCTGTTTTTGCAGGCGTCACAGTTGTCGGTTGCACCGGCCCAGCTCTTTTTGATCTGCACTTGGCTTTGGCTGTTGTCGTACATGGGCGGATCATACATCCTAAAGGGATACAAACCGCGGTAATGCCGGTTAGATACAGACCGCCAGATGATTTTATAGATGTGCGTCCAGGTTTTAAACGGGCGAAAGTCGCGGTAAGCGGCCTGTGGTGCAAACGCCTGCTTATAAAGCGGGGCCAGCAAAAACATGGTTAGCCCGCCGGTGAAAAAGAAGAGCACAAGCAATAGTGAAAGGTAGAGACGAATGACAAAGTGCACCAAAGTGGACATGCGCGGCTTCGCCCCCTGTTCATTAGTATAAGGCAGAGCACAAAGATGTGTCAACTCTCCTGGTCGTTTTCGCCAGGTGGGGCCTGTTCTTGCGGCTCTTTGCCGAACCGCTTTTCTTCGCCATAGGCGATGATGCTTTCAGATATATCTTTAAGTACAGCCACAATCGGAATCGCGGCAATCATCCCCAAAATCCCGGCCACTGCCCCGCCCACTGTGATGCTGACGATAATCAGGAATGGGCTGAGTGAAAAGGACCCGCCCATAAGCCGCGGCTGGATGATATTTCCGTCGATTTGCTGGGTAATAAGTAAAACAACAGCGGCAATCGCGCCCATAGCCATTCCCTGCGTGAACAGAACCACCAAAATCGCGACCAGACTGCCAATAATCGAGCCAAAGTAAGGGATGTAGTTGACAACGCCCAAAATGATGCCCAAGACCAAAAAGTAAGGCGAGCCCATAAGCCAGAGCTGAACGGTGACAATCGTACCCAAGATCAGCCCGTCAATCGTTTGGGTATAGATATAGCGTTTAAAGTTGTTGTTCAGCCGGTCAGCGTACTTGATAATCGACGCGCAAACAACAGGCGAAGTAAACGCCCTGAGCAGCCGGCGCAAAAACTTTTTAAATTTTTCTTTTTCGATCAGAATATAGATGGATGAAATGATGGCCAGAAAACCCCGGAAGATAGCGGAAGAAAAGCCCACAATCGCGTTGATCGGCGTGGCGATGCTGGAAAGCATATTCGCAATGTCAAAATTGTTGATTGCGTCGTGAACCATCACTTCGATTGCGTCGAACACCGCGTCTGTGCTGAACGAAAAGCCCAGAATTTCAAAATCGCCGATCCGGCCGATAAAGTCAATCACGCTGGCGTAGTATTCATCCAGACTGGCAATAAAGTAATCAATGCTGTTCGAAATCGCCGGGATGACGATGTTGAGCACCAGGGCAAGCAGCAAAACCAAAATCAAAAAGACCAGCAATATGCTCAGCCCTCTTTTGCGCCTGACTACAAAGGGGATGCTGGAGCGGCTCAGCAGCCGCGCAAACCCGCCGGCCGGGATGTTGATGACATACGCGATCAGAAACCCGTAAAAGAAAGGCAGGATGATTCCCCAGACCCAGCGGATCTGCTCGACAAAAAAGCTCAGCTCGCTGATCACCCGAAAAGCTATGATGATGAGCAGGGCCAGCAAAAAATAGGGCAGGAGTGACTTAAACTTCGCGTCAAACAGTCTTTTGGGCATTGCGTACACATCTCTCTGCGCCGGATTCGGACACCATCCGCTCTTGACCAAGCGCTACGAAGGTAGTATATCAGAAAATTTCCCTACTTACAAGGGAAAAATCGCGGCGACCGGGTGGGTGGGCGGTGTGCGCGGGCCGCGTACGACTGCCTGCCCTGAGAAATGTTAAATTTTTCTTTATTAAATCCCAAAAATTGCTTGACATTGTCAAAGCGAACTTATATGATGAAGCGTGTACAATACCGATGCCGGCGGTTACATACAGCTAAAACGGGGGCGGTTAAGCAAAAAACTCTACATAAATACTCGCATTATAACATCTTAGGAGGGCTTATCTTAATGGCTGACTTTCAATTGGAAATTAGAACAATCCCCTTGATAATCGTTTGCGTTTATGTCTTGGCAATGATGGCTTTCGGTGTAATTATAGGCAAATACTTTATTAAGGATAGTAAAGACTACATGCTCGCCGGCAGGCGAATGGGGCTTTTGACCCTTGGGATTTCCCTTTCCGCCGTCAATGTTGGCGGCGGCAGCACGATGGGCGTAGCAACCAGGGCTTATGGCGCTTGGGGGCTTTCTGCTCTTTGGTGGGTTTTGGCTGCGTCGATTGCCATGATTCCCATATCGTATTTTGCCCCGGAAATCAGGCGGACGTTCTCTTATACAATACCTATGGTTATAAACAAACGCTTTGGCAGTGTCGCGGGTACATCTTCCGCAGTGCTTGGCGTTGTTTCTCTGTTCCTGCTTACGTCTTCACAAATTGTTGCTTCGGCAACCGTCATTACCGCCCTGATCGGCACACCCTGGGTGATCAGCGTATTTGTGTCTACATTCGTAATTCTGTTCTATACCTGTTTGGGCGGAATGACGGCGGATATCTACTCCGATATGTTCCAGTTTTCGGTGTTGTTCTTAGGTATGCTTGTCGCTGTGCCGTTCATTATAAATGGCGTTGGCGGATGGGACGCTATGGTGGCGGCGCTGCCCGAAGGCCAGATGGACTTTACCAGAATAGGCTGGTTCATGATCATTAGCTTGATCATCAATTACTTTACCACCTTCCTGGCCGGCCCTGAGATGATGAGCCGGGTGTTCTCGGCCAAAGATGAGAGAAATGCGCGCAAGGCCTGTGTCGTTTCGGCGATTGTAATGTGCGGTATGGGCGTTTTGCCGACCGTCATTGGTTTGGCCGCGCTGGCTGCCGGCGCACCCGACGGCGGCGGCGCGCTCATCTGGGCCACCGACACCTTTGCGCCGCAGGTAGTTGTAGGCTTTATGGCTGCTGCAATCTTAGCCGCAACCATGTCCAGCGCGGACTCTAACCTGATTAATTCTTCCACCATATTTATTAAAGACATCTATCAGCGGTTTATCAACCCCGCCCCTATGTCCGAGAAAAAGCTGGTTCTCACCACCCGCATGTCCAACGTTGTTCTTGGCTTGATGGCCATGTGTATCGCTTTGTTTAGGGTAGACATTATCACCATGAACATGTTTGCCTTTGCCATGCGAAGCGCCGGCCCATTCGCCGCCTTTGTGCTGGGTGTTACCTGGAAGAAGGCGACCCCGCACGCGGGCCTGGTGGCGATTATTGTGGGTTCCGCCGCCGCGGTAATCTGGGAGCTAATCGGCACCCCGCTCGGCATTATGGCCGTTGTGTTCGGCGCCGCGTGCAGTACCCTTTCTTTTGTAGCGGTTACGCTTATCGAAAGCAAGATGGGTGTGGCGCCCGCGCCCAGCCCGGAGATAACGGAAGGAAAGTAACCACACCTGTAATACATAACAAACCGGCCGGCTCTTATGTGAGAGCCGGCCGGTTGTTTTGAGTACCGAAAACTCCGGTGGATTTATCGCATACGAAATGGAACTGCATGTACCACTGCGTTTCGCTCATTAACAACTGCCCTGCGGATTTGGTAGAATAGTGTTGAAAAGGAATTATCTGCCTGTTTGTTGCAGAAAGTTGCCCTGTAGTGAAAGAGAGGAGCACCACTATGGATTTCATTGATGAAATGCGCCACTTTTCAACCCATGTTACAAAGGTTAAAGATGCAATCTCAACTGAAGAAGCGACTAAAAACGCACTTGTGCTGCCCTTTTTCAAGATGCTTGGCTACGATATCTTTAACCCGCTTGAATTTGTGCCAGAGTACGCCGCCGATTTCGGTGTCAAGAAAGATGCGCGGGTAGATTACGCAATTATGAATGAGGGCAAGCCCATAATTTTGATAGAGTGCAAGTCTTGCAGCGAAAGCGTAGTGAAACATTCGGGTCAACTGTTTCAGTATTTTGCGGCAACCCCCGCCAAGTTTGGAATCCTAACCAATGGCATCACCTACAACTTTTACACTGACCTAAACGAATCAAACAAGATGGACTTTGAGCCGTTCCTCACATTCGATATTCTCGACATTGACGAGAATGTCGTGCCTGAGCTGCGACGCTTTGCCAAGAGTACTCTTGACCTCGATGCGGCGAAGAGTGCGGCATCCGAGTTGAAGCATATGGGTAAAATCAAAGAGCTGCTTAGTTCATTGCGTGCCGAACCGTCCGATGGCTTTGTGCGCTACGTAATGGGCGAGATATACGATGGACGCGCCACACAAAAAGCCGTGGACGAATTTCGTCCGATTATCAAGCGCGGCTTTATCCAATATATCAATGACGCGATAAGTGACACATTGAAAAGTGCAATACGAGGTCAGTCCGAAATGAGCGGCAGTACGTCTGAGCCGCCCGCCGCGCCCGAAAATGAAGATGAGGACATGGGCGAGGACAATTCGATAATAACGCTGGAGGAAATCGAAGCGTTTGCGATTGCAAAGTCCATCTTGCGAGATATGATGGATGTTGACCGCTTGACTTATCAGCATACAAAAGACTACATGGTAATCTTGTTTGATGGCAACAGCCGCAAGAGAGTTTGTAGGTTCTGGTTCGGCAGAAAGCAGAAATACATAACCACGCCAGACGAAAGCATGAAGCCAAGGCGGCACGACATTTCCAGCCTCAACGACATCTATAAGTATGCCGAGCAGATTAGAGAAGTGTGCGATCGATACATCTAGGATGCATTTTCATTTGTGTCAACCACACCCTAGTATCATAAAAGCTGCGCCCACATATGAAACACCCCCGGCTATGAACTGCTCCCCAACGATTAGACACGCAAGAAACCCCTGTATCGTAGAAAAGCTAAAGATTACGTAAGCTGGCGTCGTTTTTCGAACGGCGTCAGCATTGATTTGAGCTGGATGCGCTCGT
>Ga0123352_10000666_pt1 | contig 42260 bp, 17 predicted proteins | sample TergutLab28metaG_FD_89700 | JGI IMG/M metagenome (GOLD analysis project Ga0123352, IMG submission 89700) | Labiotermes labralis P1 segment gut microbial communities from Petit-Saut dam, French Guiana - Lab288 P1 | ecosystem: Host-associated > Arthropoda: Insects > Digestive system > Gut ... | reverse complement strand
TCATGAACACTCTCACCTAACGGTCCACAAAACGAAACCTCATGAACACTCTCACCTAACGGTCCACCTCATGAACACTCTCACCTAACGGTCCACCTCATGAACACTCTCACCTAACGGTCCACCTCATGAACACTCTCACCTAACGGTCCACAAAACGAAACCTCATGAACACTCTCACCTAACGGTCCACCTCATGAACACTCTCACCTAACGGTCCACAAAACGTGGCTGTTTCTTACCACGCCTTTCGATGCCCACGTCACAAAAAAATTCGGGTTTTATTTCTCCCCCTCCCCCCTTTTATAAAGTATATAAGCTGGGTACACAGATTTCATAAAACACTCTTTTAGATTCGTCTCAAAACGACGTTACGACAGACCCCAAAAACAAAACTTTACCTGAATCCTTAAGTATCCTTTGAGATTGAAAGTTGTGGAGTCAGATGGACAAAAGTGTTTGAATTCTACACTGAAGATGGAAGCAACAGGCTCCCTCAGTACGGTGGTAATCATCTATCAGACTATACGGCGTCACATAAATTAAGAAGGGAGTTTTAACATTCACAGTCGGAACAATCTGAAATCTGATGCAGTGTACTGAGTGCGAGGAGTGCATAACAAGCACCACAAAATCAGCGAGTTATTGAAACGCATTTATAAATATCGCACTCCTCTTCGAAAGAGATGCCCGGTAAAACCGCGACAGACATGTGAAGATAATAAGCAGTAATCTGGCATAACAAAAAGCAACTGACGTCAGCGTAGACTGGTTGCATCTAATCTAGAATATATTCCAATAATGTATTTTGGGTTGGTGACGTTCAAAATTTGGTGTTTAAGAGAAACAGGAGACCAGACGGTCCTCATGAATAATTTGTTTGGCATATGGAGATGATTATTTGTAAAGAAGACGCGAGGTGTAGAAAAACAAGTTGGATACGACTCAATTCATAAGAGAATTCTAGATTAACGACTTTACTCTTCTGTATGTTTATACGAACTGTTACAGAGAACATCATAACTTCAAATCTGCAAGTACATATGCTCATAAATTACTAGCTTTGATGTTAGTTTCGAATATAAATGAAGGAAGCGTAGGCCGTCTTATTACTGTAGCCTGTGGGGTTTGTTTGTGGATGAAATAATGATGCGTATGTGAGAAAGCTTTATGGCAGGAAGCATTAAAGTCTAGAGTTGAGGCGAACATCTCGTCACTTCGCATTGTTGAAATAAGTCCACCGGTACAGACAGGCAGACAGACGGACGGCCAGAGGCTGTGCGGGCTAAGGTCGTTCGTGTTGCTCCGAGCACGTCTGAAATCTCTTGCTTTAAAGGGCTTCCGCTTAGGATGTCAGTAAACTCCTGTAGCACAGCACAATAGATTTCTACATTTTTTTGTTTCGATTACACGCAGCAGCCAGCAAAGCGCACGAGGTACAGCGACTGGGCTAAGGAACCGGAAGCCCGAGGAATCTTGCTTCGATTCCCGGAAAGGGTCCACCCAGCATCCTATCCAATTGGCAGGGGAAGATCTTTTTTCCGGGCAGTAAAGCGGCCGTGGCGTGAAGCTGAAAATTCACCCCCTCCCCGGTACTGAAGTTAAAAATTAATGGAACTATAGCCTGGGTACACTCTGCTGTATGTGCCCATGGCGTGCACATGGACAAATTTACTTGTTACCCCCCATTTCTTACATTTATGCAAGGACTATCATTGCACGTACCGCTAATCTGCAATCTGGAATTATCGTGTCATTTATAAGATCACAAACCGCAGTCTCACATTAGGCAATAAAACTCGTAAGAGCGTTATAATAAGGATACAGGGGGGCTGATAATTCCTTAGCGCGACCAGGAAGGAAACAAGCTAAATTCCCCACATTTCATGGATCTTGGAGGTTCATTGCCACATTCACAAGACTCCACCACCTGTCCCTACCGCAGCCAAATCAATCCATTCCTCTGCCCATCACACTTTTGACAGGCGCAGCTTGTTCCCTTCCTGGTCGGGCTAAGGACTTATCAGCACCCCGGTACAATAGTTACACAATGCGCTGTTGTGGATCCGAAGTTAATACAAAAAGTTATACAGCCGTTAAAACTGCGAAGTGACGCAGAACCTTCAGGTCCAGATTTGGAATCAGCATATCAGAGTAAAAGCACAAAGTCATTTTTGTTCTGCCTTACCGTAAGTTACGTTAATTTGACTGGCACCTCCAATACTCAGGATCTAAACGACACGGTGAGCCGTCGCATCAGTGACTATACAGTGCTAAACGTTATATGACTGGTAGCCTTCGACGAAACCTGCTCTATCAGTCTTCATCGAAGAGGACATTCGCCAGCTATATATGGAGGCAGAATGTTGTCCCGAAATGTCGGTAACCATCCATCACACCTTATGTAATAACCCAGGAAACTACAACCCAAATATTTCCCACTGTGAAAACCTCAAATCTCGTCATGAGGTTTGAAGCATAATTTAAAAATTTCATTATTCGTTACCATTTCAATAAATGCCCCTGCAATATGACAAATCCCAAAAGACAGTGGAAAACCCTACAACTTGTCAGTCAGGGGTTTGTGTGTAGTGGACAGCCGTACTCTTCAACATCTGGTTCGGACACGACAAAGCGTGGATTGCATGTTGATGTGTACTGCACTACACATTGTGGGGTCTGCACTAGAGAATGAAAGAAGGTTCTTCCACACAAAACGCACACAGTCCGCACACACCGGCAACACAGAATCTCTACAGCAGGTACCTCAAACGGCCAGAAATACCGACCCGAGGTAAAATACGTGTTGAGACTACAACAAAACAAATCTGAACTACGCAGATTTCATGCGTGCTTGCATTCGTAACTGAACTGGTGGTTAGCATACGTACCACCAGCTGTAACGTACAAAGTTCTGCAGTCTGCCTACAAATTCTATTTGCGTGTTTTGTACGATTATTAGAATAAGCAGAGACAATGCTCTAAACAGCAATAACCGACTGTTCTTTATCACACAGACGCTGTCTCTACTCTGTGAGGTACGAACTGAATTCATAATTGTTATTCAGACAAACTCCAAAACCAAAAGATGTGACTGATCTGGTGCGCGAAGTGATAATTACAGGAAAGGCGAAATGACACCTGTGGGTAATTGTTAAGTGCTGCAGCAAGTATTTTTAATTTTAGAATTCAGATAGTATATAAATGTGCTTTATGTATCCAAAACCCAATAAATTCGTTTACAGTCAGGTCTACTATTAAGCGTCTTTCGGTAACGCTAATTGGCTATAACGTGGCCGAAGAATATGTGAACGCAACTTGTATAGCGTGAACTTCCGCACAAGGGCGTTGGCTGTTACGTGATTTCATAGAACAGTGTCAAGAGATACGGTTGGATGACAGGCCAAATTTTTTCAGATCTGACCCTGTTTTTAATACGTGATTTTTTACAACGAGAGGTTTCACACGAACGCAGCGGTGACGATGAAGCTGAATTGTTTGTTCTAGGAAAGTCAAACAGTGTTACTGTACACTCATTGTGATTATTATCAATTAATAAATAAAGCATGTCTTTTTCTAGGCTATGAACCGGCTGCACTTCGTCCATCCCACAAGGTGGACATCACTGTCTGCCTCCCCTGGCAAGCAGTGTCACGAAATGTTGCCACACCTCCTTACAGAAGACACACGTGTAATTACACTCAGTGACGCAACCGACAAGTGCGGTGGTTTCGTTGGTATTCCTTCTATTATGTGGGAACAATCGCGACTGGCAAAGTGGCCAACCTGAAGATATTCCAAGTATCAGCCAGGCTCTTTAGCCAAGTGCCGGAGCAGTACCGCGAACAAGTCCGCAACTGCTTCCTCGAGGTGCACAGCCTGACATTCACCTCAACACTACATGACCAACGCACAGCTGAAGCTCAGCAACCTGCAATTCCGATACAGGAGGCGAGAGGAACTCGGTTAATCACCAAACTGCCTACCCCTGATGCAATATAGTGCCTTATTATCGTGTTCAAGACAGTTCGCAACTGTATCTCTTCCTCATACCAATTAATCTAGTCCACATTCTGAAACAGATTTTTTTTACACTTACTATAATATCATCCTTCCATCTTCGCCTGTATCTCACAAGTGGCTACTTACAGTCAAGTTGTCCGATTAAAAGTTTATGTACTTGTATTTATTATTGCAAGTCCAACCCATGTAATCTGGTTTGATAATATTTAGACAATAAAAAACACACAACGAGTGGGACTGTGGGTTGGTCGAACGTCTAAACATCGGTATGTCTTTGGATGTTGTTTCTGTAAAATCGCAAGTCGATAAGTTCTAAATTACAAATGCACGTGTGTTTTCTTAAATATCCATTATTCCAGACACGTTAAAATAATGAATGAACCACGGAAACTGTAACATTTAGAGTCGCAAACGTGTAAAACACTAAGAAACACCGTCAAGGTACGTGTTCCACTTTTAAAAATCATTTGTTAGCAAATTTAACAGTAAACGTCTATCCGACAAGCATCTTTCAAGAAGGCTGCATCAGCCGTCTAACAGCCGGCTCCCGAACAGTACAATCCCGGTGATCAGGTTGGTCATTCCTTGGTTTTAAGTTAGTCGGTCAGACTTCTGAGGGTATTTGGCGTCCATACATAATGCTACGACTGAAGAATTTGGAATGACACACCATGTGATATCTGTAGTGGACAGGGTGACACTGAACACAGGCGTCTCTCCTCGTACTTCTAGATTTGCCTGTTATCGTTTTACAAATATTCCATGTTCATATTTATTCACCTAAAAGAGACTGTTTATTCCAGATACAGTGACAGGCAGCGTCACTAATCAAACCACTTTACTATTGACGTTTGTACTCGTATATGAATGTTAAATACGAACGAAATTAACAAGGGCTGCTTTCAATAGGCTACTTGTTTAGGTGTAACGAGGTGAAATGCAAAACATGGCGACCAGTCGTGTACCAAATGAAGCTGCTGCCGATAATGTAACAAAACTCAGGCGTGTTTATGACAAAACAGATAAATGGTGTAGCAACAGGCAGGGTTTCGTCGCTGTGCTTTCGGCTGCAATACGGAAATGGAGAAGAAAATCGGACGAGACTTAAAAACAGGAGTCGCCCGGAGCGTGGTACTGTGCAGTCTGTCAAACATTTACTGGCGTATCGGAAGATCACTCTGCGTGTATCTTCACGGCACAAGTGACAGGATTTGCGGAAATTTGGTTTCGGATCAAGCAAAAGCAACTGTTACCAAAGGAACAGTGTATATGGAATACCTTATTTTCTTATATATACTGAGTGATATAGAAAATCGCACCCTTCTCTACGGCGTTGCCAGTTGTATACAGACTGTTCAGTAGCTGATTGCACAAACACACATGAAGAACATAACGTGTGGCCTCCTTGGACGTGACAAAGTGTTGTTTCTCTGGCACTCTGAAAAGCTTCTGAAGTGTCAGCTACCTGCACCTTAGGCGACGATCGCTACTGCATTTGGAAACCGTAACCAAGCAATCAATCAACTAAACAAATATCTATGATAAAGTAATAGGATAAAAAAATTTGCCGCAAAGAACACAACACAGCTATTGAATCGAATATCATTCTGATCCTTTTCAATATTATCCTCCCTCTGTAAACTTAAAAGCAGATTTTTAGCCAAAAATTTCGTTAAAGTCTGTTTACCCTAACCGAGCCAAATGCCTGTTATACTCCAAACATCTTCATTTCGCAACAATAACAATAAGTGAGCCATACAAATTACGAAGCTGCAGCAACCATTTAATTTATGTCACTTGTGCACACGCGACTTTCTGCACTCTAGACATGCGTACAGCGTTATAATTTTATAAAGGACATCCCGCTGTGTTATGAACTTAAAAACAATCCACTACAGTTCCGTCAAACACATCCAAATTTTATTCAAGTATGACTACGTGTTGCGGTCTAACAAACCATCATCAGCCTGACACAATAACATTTAAACCAAAAGGTATAATAATACAGTGCGGTTGTATTCGTTACATGGGATCCCATATGACTTACAATGTTTGTTACAATTCAGAATTTGTAAAGCTTTAATACAAAATTCATATTGAACGATACAAAAATGTCGAGTTGGTGATATCCTGGCCGGTGGTTGTGTCCGAATTGTAAGTAAACAAAATTACAACAACAGATGTGAATAGGAACGATTAATTTATGCATATAATTTTTATACACATAAATTATTCTATATTTTCATATGCATCAGTTAATTATTTCCCACTTACAATTTTTCATTTTAATATTACAAAAAAAATTTATATACATAAAGTTGAACATTCGTACATATATTTTTCCTTGTAATATTACTTACAATTCGGACACAACCAACGGCCAGGACATCACCAACTCGAACTTTTTATATAGTTTTATATAAATTCCACACTATAAAAATTTTACAAATTCTGCATTGTAACGACCATTGTCCACTGGGGAGACCTAGGCGTGGATGGGTGGATAATATTAGGACGGATCTCCAGGAGGTGGGATGTAGGTATATGAACTGGATTGGGCTGACCGAGGATAGAGATAAGTGGCGAACGCTTGTGAGTGCGGTAATGAACCTTCGGGTTCCGTGAAATGCAGGGAATTTCTTGACTAGCTGCAAACCAGTTAGCTTCTCAAGAAGGACTCTGCACCATGGAGTAAGTAAGTAGGTAACGACCATTGTAAGTCACATAGGATCCCACACAACGAACACAACTACACTATATCATACCTTATTTTAAAAGTTTTTATAATGGTGGCAAGATGATAGTCTTTTAGACCGCAACATGTAGTCATACTTGAATAAAATATGGCTGTGTCCGAAGGAAGTACAGTGGATTTTTTTACAGTGTTATAACCGTGCACATCAGTATACGTGGACAGGATATTCAAAAGCGAAAGTGCGCGATGATACAGCACTATATACGTCTATCGTTACACATGCAGTAAGCGGAAGGACAGCAAAGTAATTACACTGCCCCTGCCTACAACTCTACCAGCCCCAAGCAGACATTGCAATCAACAAGCTGAGCGCCATACGCCGGGCAGGCGACCTCACCGTGGCGCCACGACTCACGATTTCTCTCTCACATAACGAATTGCTAATAACGTTGTCTACATTTCATCACCACATTGCTTCCAACTTAATGACTTTATTGATCTCTCATCTCACAAACACGTGCGCCTACTTTAACGATCAATAACTTAATTAGTTTGATAAATTAACAATGGAGAATAAGATTAAAGTTATTAGACAGGGCGATTTTGTGCTTGTCTCCCGAACACGTTATACTCACGAGTTCATAAAGTAGCAGAGAAGTGAAACAAAGTCAGATGAAGTGTTTAACAAATGATGATCTTCATGGAGTATTACTAGTTTTATTAGATGGTGTAGGTTGAGATGGGCGGGGTAACTAGCATGCGTGGAGGAAGGCTGACGTGGATACTTTGTTATAAACATTATGGGGACCACTTTCGATACTGACAGAATGACAATAAAATTGATTTTTTTAAAGGAAATAGTGTGATAAACATCTGTACTGATTCAGAATACGGTACAATGGAGGTAACTTGAGAATTCGAGCTGTGAAGCTTCAGAGCTGATTCGTCACTAACCTTAGTATAAAGCCAGACCTTAGAAAGTTACACTCAGTGACCTTTATTTACATGAGCCTGCATAGATCAGGAGCTGCAAGAATTCCTCCTAAGCTGTTATTACAGGTTTTAAGTTACATTCAAACATGTACGACATGTCGATCGAAAGTTTTCCAACAATATGCACCAAACAATTAATAGTTCTAAAGTTCTCACAGAATCAGTCCACTTTGCGACATGTTTCGGCGGTGGCCACTATCATCATCAAGGAATTCACTTTGAAAGCTAAAGAACCGCTGTTAAAACTGTTTGTCTTGTTTCGCACGCACAATAAATCCATATCGCGTACTTCGCGCGTAAAACTTGGTGCATACTAAGTGCGTACATCGTTGGCGTTGTCAAACACCACACAGATCACAGTATAATGATAGGCAGAAGTCGTCCAAAATAGACGTATTCCAGCAACAGTTGGCACTATGGTAACCAGGATACATTACAGCTTGTAAGTTTTTAATAAACACCCGGATCGGGACTTGTCTTGGGAAAACTACGTACTACATAACTATTTCATCGTCATTCCAAGCACAAACTATCAGGAGTGATAATTTTGCCTCTCAAAAGTTCTGTGATAAACTCATGACCACGAACGTACACTTAATATTGCTATAAATGGGAACCATGGCAGGTACTAGCTTACGGAATAGGCGCTTGCGACTGGGTTTACATATAAATTGTTTTCTTACTACCATGTCTGAACACAAAGACCAATTTTGCCAATAATAACAGTGACTTCGCTGATAAATATGTCGACATTTTAAACTTACGGCTAGCAAATGAGAAGTGTAAATTTTAATATAAATTTCCGCTCCAATTCCCAAACTGTAGGCCTACATATAAGTCACCTGACAAACAAACAAATTTGATATATAAATAAACTAATAATTCATATGCGAATACTCCTTGATATTCTCAAAGAATTCATTCTCCTAAACACTGCTGTATTAATTTAATTTAACTTTGCAGCCCACTGGCCGCGGAACGTAATGCTGTGTCTGTCCTCTCACAAGACCACAAGAAGTAACATCCCACCTGCAACTTTATTTTACATACGTCAAAACAGCGAAACCCTACTTCCAAATACACTTCGAGCACTGAAAAACAGCAAACCAATCGTTATTTCCAACTGATTCATGAAAATATGGGACATAAGGTTACAAAAACAAGCAGCTCCGCCGTTTTACTGCAGTTATTTTCAGCTATGAAAATAAAGGCTGAAACAAACAACGAGATACGTAAAATGAAGCATGCAAAGAAAAAAGAAGCGTAGGATGTACGCATTACAAAGGCGTCTGGAAACATCTTCACCAACAGACACATCAAGTAAGTACATACCGCACACCTAACTGATTACTTTGTGACAGGCCGTGTAGACTCTACACTGCCTCTACTCCGACACGATTCCGAACCAGTTCCATCCGCCTCTCTTTCCGACAACTTACTTCCCCAAGATCCATCCGCACTTTACCGTACCGCTTCTTCTTGGCCATACAAATATCACCTCCCAACAGGCTAACCAATATATTGATGTCTTTTGTATATTCCCACCCGAAGTGAGCGACCAGCCCATCGAAATAAACGCGACATCATAACCCTGATAATACAAGGTACTTTACACAGTACTATGACAATGTCCTAGAAACTGCCATTTATTCCATTCATATTAAGTTCTAAAATCACTCAAGCATTCCCGTTGACTAGTGTTAAAACGTTATACTCCTTTGCAGAAATGTGTTTACGTTCTGGGCATGCTGACGCCCAACTTGCAAGATGTTAACAGAACTGAAAGCTGACTAACAGTAAGACGTGTAGACACACTTGGAGTTCGGCAGTAACATCCAGCGGGTGCACAAGAAACAACATGGACAAAGTGCACAAAAAACTAATAGGCACGGATACAATTCACTTACAGTAGCGATAACCGTCACTACAATACGGACTAACACTTCACATTGCTTAAAAGTTTTGAGATGATATGTAAATACGCGACTGTTCGAGAGAATTTAGTTACAAAGGAAAGGTCAGAAAGGACCACTACGGGTAATGTGGCCATTTATTCGCGATTCGATGTAACGAAAGTGTAGTTTACGTAACCATATTTAAGAAAAGGTTCCTATAAATTAAATCGCGTGCGAGTGTTCTTCAGTAGACTTACAATTTTAAAATGATTGACTAACCAACCAACCAACCGACCGATCGTCGAACTAAATCAGTAACACCATGGAGCAGAGGAATTCCCCACCTGTCATTCAACACAGTTCATTCCCGACTTAACAAAAGTCCACCACTGGTCCGGGTAACGCTCCATAAAATCCAGACCACACACTAATAGCCTAGTTCATGAAAGCTCCGTTTAATACAGTTCGCCCTTCTATGCTTTGGTTTCCCACGCTGTCTCTTACTTTCGGGATTTCTGCCTAAGACTAAGCGAACGTTACACTGCATCTTGCTACAAGTACCGTACACCGTTTCCACTTCAATCGCGTGCAAAATGCGTTGCCATTGAGTTACGAAAAAAGACGACACCAACTGTTCGGCCAGTAGTACATTCTACCGGCGGCAGATAGCGCTGTAAGCTATAAACAAACGTGATATCAACTGTTTCCTGGTGTGAAGACAGCTTTAAGTTTTCGAAGTACCAATGAACATCTATGCCGGGAAAGAAGCGTTGAAAGAACCCCACTTTATGTCACCAAATGTGCATCATTACTGTCCCATACCTTTCGTTTCAGAAATAGCGGCAACAATAATTTGAAGAGTTTGCATCCGGTCAGTCACGTGTTCCACTCACCACACAGAAAGCGCTATTCCGACACCAATTCAAAAGAATTAATTGGCAATGTTAACACAAAGCACAAAGACGAAACAAGTGAAGGAACGAGCGTCGTTCTGCAACGAGACGCGCCAACCAACGCCGAGGTTGTGTTAGCTTACAGAACCTCAACTCGACGCTCGTAACCATGGTGACCAGTACAAGCCGTTTCTTCCCGCCAACCAATCTTCAGCAGTGACAGTACTACCCTACACAAAAACATCAACAAACATGAACCTGGATACCGTACGTGGAGTTTGGGTTTACGGCTAAGGGATCGCGAGTGTATCTTTCACGTATGAATAATTAAAACACAGAGGAATGACTGACGGCGACACCGACCTTCCTGTCCTGTATGCCACCGTTCGAAGAGTGACACTAGGGGATTGGAAGACTCGCATCTTCTGAGATAAGACGCCATGTAAGTTGGTATACAGTGCCAACATCTTCACGGTAGTCCGAGAAGACTGCATTCACGGTAAGATGGAGCCAGGAAGCCCTTCCAGAACGTTGCCACCTACACCCTTGCATCTCCACAGGCTCTGCACTGCCAAATAAATGCGACATTATGCAGTCCCGCGTGTTTTAGAGAATCCGGCTGTCTCCAGTGTTGGAGCAGTCTACGCTCTTCATCCGTATATCCGTATTCCGTTAGTTTTAGGTGCGAATCCTGACCCGCAAACATGTAGAAAAAATCTTACCTTGGGCCTTTCTCAGTCACTCCATACTGGAGCAGAACTTTAAAACAGGCCACAATCGTTTCGTCTCGCATCTTCCATATTCATGAAACAACATAAAACGAGCTAAGAGTCGAATGAATTTCAGGCGGAACAAAAAGGGAAGTACAGAGACACAGGGTGAAGAACAGTAGAATTCGAATAAGAAACGGCAGGGTCAGGTCGAGAAACATGTAGAACTGTGCCGTTCACCCCAGCGGCAGTCAATATAGCAAACTGCTTGTTAGAAAGTCGGCTGTGATGTCGGAATTTCTCGGTGCGAGGCACCGCAGCACAACAGCTGGACCGGATTACACTCGCAGTACACACACACATGGCGGGCCTTAATCATGTTCGCGGCAAGGAACTCCAGTTTCTGTATTAATGTCGCAGAACTATTGGTAGGTGTCACAAACACTTGCAAAACATACCAAAAGAAAACACTAGAATACAACTCATTTTTAACCCGAATATGTCATAGCAAACAAACCGTAACTTTGAGATTTACACCGGCCCTTGCATAACCTCTTATTTCCACATACAATCGATAGATTGAGCACAGTGACACTCAGTGCTTGTGGATTGTACGATAATCGTTACACCTCCAAAAATGTTCTGGATCTTTAAATTACTCTACATTTATAATATTTAATACCAACTTCTTGCACAATGTTTTTATTAAATTCTGCTCCGACACGTTTCGGCCTCAGTTCTTGGCCATCGTCAGGGAACTCATACGTTTGTGCAGCTTGTATGACAGCTTATTTGACAGAAGGTTTTGCATATATTATTAAAATTATAATTAAAATAGAATTAAAATTTTAAAATCCTTAAGATTAGTATACACGACACCAAATCATTCCAAGTAGAAGGTGATGTAATATGCTGCGTCCAAACAACTGTAAATCGGCCCTTTTTCAAATGAACTAATCCAAATTATTTCAAATAAGTGAAGATAATCCATAATTACCTGAACCTACTATCCCACTGTGATCGCCAAGCTTACTGCCTTAGTGTTTTTGATAATTCAGTGAAGATGTATTTTTACAGAACAGACATGAGTACCAATGGTCATAGAGAGACATGCCCCCTATTTTCTTACTTCTTGTCATGTTATGTTACACGCACATTACGTACAGCTGCCTGTCTGTCACCTTATTTCCACTAATGGTATCGCTCATGCAAGCATACCGAAAGTCAGCATGGCTAAGTTTGAGGCACAATTCTTCGTCTGAAATCGACTAACATCCGCGAGGGAGCGGCAACTTCTCCACCACGTCTGTGGTGCGGGTAGTCTGACACACTGTAACTTACGTGCGGTGTCAATTTCCCTGACCGGTAATTAACACGTCAAGAATTTCCTCCAGTGAAGTGATTTACCAAGTCAACAGAGCGTATGGATTTAATAAGGCTCAGAATCACGCAGCTGGAGCACGAAGTTTCACCAAGTCGTGACGCTACGTGAAGACTGTTAGAAACCATTTTCAATCAATTCTCCTTACAGTAAAATACAGAAAGTCCTACAGCAACGCTGGGAATGTGATCACTAAGACCACACACAAAGTAGCGGGAAAAAAGCAAAATGGAAACTCTTGGCCTATCGCAATTAGTTAAGCTAGCATTAATTACAGGATCTGATACAACAACGACAAAGAATCAAAGTTTATTGTTATTATTATTATTACTATCTGGTAGTGTGCCTACATATGCAGCCACAGCACCAGATTAACCACAACGATGTATTTTAACCAGTTGTTTCAACATTGTAGCTTTAGCAAGCTCACACAGTACGCTCCCAGATGATGGTGATCACACCGAAACATGTTGGAGCTATTTTAATATAAATTTTAATACTCCCATTTAAAACAATTCTCTTGTGCATCAGTTAGTAATAAAAACTTTGATAATAGCAAGATGCACTATAAATGTGAAAATTAACGACAAAGAACCTTTGTCATCAAAATCAGTCCAGGTCAAAATGAAACAACGTTGTACTGGACACGTTAAACCAAGAACACGTGTACAAGCTTGTCACGTCCAAGTATCTGGGTGCCTGTCCTCTGCAGTGACTGGGTACTCAGGACACAGTATGAATATTATGCCAAAACAGGTCGAACTACCTTTGTGTATCTTAATTTCTTACCATCAATAATACAAGCGTGGCCAACTTATGAGGTGGGAACAATATTACAGTCCACCGACCAGCAGAAAATCCCCACTTGCGGTAAACACGCATGCGCTAGATTTGTGGTAAATGAGGAGCTGCTACTAGCTACTTCGTGTAGTCCAACACTCCTCCGCTCTTCTGGGAGGTTACGCAGTATAAATTTGTAGTTATTCAGCGACGATTCAGGAAAACCTATTGGTCCCATCTTCAAGTGTCAAGCAGTTCAAGAAGACTTGGACTGCCTGACCGATAGGTGCTGCCGAAACACCCCGGACTATCTACCAATCTAAGCTGCGTAAATTCCCAGAAGAGCGAAGAACACATTTACACCTTCCCGGAAGCCTTAAATGACACTCCTCCGCACCGCTCCAGTGCATTCCTCCTCGAAAGGGACTTCCTCCTGGTTGGTGGACAGTAGTGTCACTTATATCATGGCCCTGAGCTCGGGTATTATTTTACAGAAAAGCGACACTTCTCTCGATCCCACACTCACGTGCAGTACAGAACTACGATAAGGCGCGCGAGACATAAAAGTCTTTTAGACTTGAAGGCGAAATGTAATGGGCCACTGGAGTCGGTCTTGTGATATTTCGACTGGTAACAAGTACATTTATACACACTATGAATCACAAACAAGGTGAGCGTACGAACACTTTTCGGTTCCTTCCCTCACCGAGATCGTTGTGCAAAGCATAAGAACTTAACAGTTAACAGGGCGATGGAGTCAGAATGTCAACGTGTGTCATCCCGTAAACTACTAAGAGCAGACAAACTTCGACGAAATTCGGTTACGCTGAGAGGGGAGGGGGGTAAAGAAAATACTCTAAATAGCTGCATTTTGGTTCCTTCCAGCGCAATGCAGTCCATACGTGGCAAGAAACTCAACTAAAATTTCATGTATACGTTTAAATAAACGGGGCGATCGCACCAGCAAACACTGTATTACAAGAAACTTCGATTTAATTAAGATTTGCATCTTTATTTTTAAACACTGTCGAGTGTAGTGAACATTGGATAAAGAAGTCACGTGTTTTCCGCAGCGGAGGAAGGAAGCGGTCGTGGCCTAATTTGCAACACTCATTTTGCTGGAGGGACTGAATAAAAACTTGAAAAATATTAATCACGTTAGTTGGTACCTGGCAAGAGATTTGAAACCGAAACCTACAGGACCGTGACGCGGTCGGTTTATTTTCAAGACAACGTTTTTAAAAGAAGTCAGACGAATACAAAAAAAGACCAATAAGGTGAAACCGGTGACGTAAATGTAACACTTCCAAGCACGTGTAACTAGGAATACAGGTCACTGATTACGAAGCAAATACGCGTCGAAGTGCGCAAGACTCGTGAATGGTGAAAAGATGTACAAAGGCTGTTGGTAACTCCAAAATACTTGTATTAGTTCCAAACACGTACTCAGAAACGTAGCCACAGTATCTGAATCGGGGTTAAGACCATCATAATACGTCAACAAGACAGGAAAATGAGCACAAGTACCCATGTCGCAAGCGGGATTCGAACACTGCTGCCACTATTCCAATGGCCCTAGGGTGTGAGTGTTCTCAAGGTCATCACTGCTGTAATCAGGACATACGGACTGGACGAAAATTAAATAAAGTTAAATTAGCTGCAGTATGGTTTTGCGATGAAGTGAAATGCTGATCCGAAACCTGACCTAAAAGCCACAGGCAAACAACCGAGGTTCATGTGGGATGTTCACGGAAATCGATGTCACCCGAATTGACAAGCCGCACTAACACGAAACACTATCGGCTGCAGCTGAATTCATATTTTATCACTTAAATTATTTACTGCCTTGGGAAATCAATCAGACGAGAACCACAAGTGCCGTTGGTGCTAAGTATGTTCTGAAATAATAATAAAAAAAGAGGACAAAAACAGATAGAACCCACGCAGCACCTCACCGGATATACTGTAAAGACATACCCACACATAACTCTTGCCATTCAAATTGCATGAAGGTACCGACTGCTAGCATGAACCGCTGGCAGAAGACGGATCCATATGAGCAGAGATATGCTTTTTCGTAGTTTTCCACACGTTAAAATGAAGGGAAGAGGATTACAGTGTCACTGGGTATTCTATGGCGTCATAAATATTACATCACAATTTTAATTGTGTCATACTGCCGTACTACTGGCTAATTAATTACAATCTACCGTCAAATACAAGACGCTGCCCATTTCATTCTACTCCACATGTTTCGAACTAGCTGGCTCATTCCGTGTTCCGCATTTAGACGAATACAGAGGACTTATAGCAGGACTGCCAGTATTCGGACAACAGGTCTACAGAACATTATATGACAACGTTATTAGCGGGGAGAATTTTTTATAAACTATAACTCATCACCTTCAAGACAGCACACAGTCCGTAAGAATTATGTGGCCCTCCTGTTGGTTTAAGTTGGCCACCACTGACTTTGAGCATGGCAGTCGACTGAATGTGGAGGTCGTGAGAAGTTGCTGGCCATTAACTGCCAGCATTAAAGGCTAGGGCTTCAGAATTCATACATAATCTGAAATGCAAATTTGTTAAAGTCAAGGACGCGAGATATAAGGTTCTCGAAGCTGCTTCGCTAAAGAGTCGAGTATTCTGGGAAGTTACAACGTACTGGGTTGTAGACACCGACGCTAGGGGTCGTCGTTCCTCCATCTTCAATGTATCCAGGCCATTTTATTTTATTTTATTTTAATTCGTTTCAATATTGAAGAACTTCCCTTTCATACCCGCAGTAAATATAGCATACATTTATTATATTTTAATATATAAACTCGTCTTTTAAATAATTTCGGCATACACGACTGTCTGCTAGCGTGGTCATCCTGACCACGCTAGCAGACAGCCAACAGAACTAGCACGACAAATGCCTGTTGCGAGTATACAGTGTTGAGATACTCCTGATGGACAGTGGACCTGTCCGAAAACACGTAGACCACTTTATCAAATATATTTGAGAAATTGTGTATCTCTCGTTGGCTTTTAATATAAGATCTTAATCGCCTAATGCTGGCCTTTCACAAAAGCAGAAGCACGTAGCAAGCAGCTGATCCAACTGCAGCTGTTTTGATTGACGGTCTGTACTTCCGGTCTACTGCAACCAGTCTAGATTTCTGGTACTGGATGATCATGAAGACGAGGCCACAAGGGTTCTACCAACATCCGAAACAATGTGTCAGTCGAGACCCCGCAAAATTCCGGAGCACACCTATCTGACATCCCAGTGCTGCTTGCGGAAATTAATAGCGCCACTACAGAACGGATTTGTTTTAAATTTAATTTTCATTACGGATGAATGACTGAAGAAAAGATGCAAATTTTTGTACAGCAGGACAACATATTCATGTCCGTAATTTAACAAGAAATCTGTTACGCAATAAATGACAAACGATCATACCGATGTTGAATATCAAAAGAGAAAATGTAAATCAGCGTTTATTAAACGGCGACTTGTGACATGTCGGACTTACTTGCTTTCAGTCCACTTAGTTGGTAATGTTAATGTTAACTGATCGTTGAAACGTTTAATCACACACCTGCGTGCAATAACATTCATATTTTCAATGCTAAGTGAATGAAAAACACAGCAAAGTAAAGTCCAAAGTGTAACAAATTCAATTGCCTAAACCTCGGAACTGTTATGTTTATCGTTGCACCGTGCATTTTGTAGTTTATTTAAGTAACACACCAACAAATGCCATATATATAGTCTTTAATAATCTAAAATTTACATTCAAACACTTAAAACGCTCCTACATGTTTCGATCATACGATCATCCTCAGGGAGCTTACTTTGTTCCTTGCTAAAGTTACTGTAACTTTAGCGTGGAACGAAGTATGCTCCCTGAGGATGATCGTATGATCGAAACATGTAGGAGCTTTTAATTGTTTGAATGTATTTTAGATTATTAGGGACTATATATGTACATTTGTTGGTATGTTATTTAAATAAACTTGGGAATGTTATTTCAAACCCCAGTCTGTACTGTTTAGCCTCACCACAATTCAGACAAGGGACTGTACAACTTTTGTAACCAGAAACACAGAATTCATGATGGACAAGCGCCATGATGCAATCTACATTACAATGTGAGATCAAAGTCTTGGAGATAATGGAAACAAAACACGCTTGCTGTCTGGAAGACGTCGTCTGCACTCGAACACTATATCGCTATCAGGAATATGTTCTAACGATGGTTAAGGCTGTTTAATCATCTTAAGGTACAGGTGACACTACAAAAACAAACGACTTGTTTTAACACGTCTTATTGGAGGAGGACGAAGTAGAAAAAAAAAGTCGATGATGACAAAAATATGATGAAATGTGAGGAGGTGAAAAAGCTGCAATGTACAGTGCAGACTTGATCAATTACTTGTGTTACTGACCGATGCAGCAGCGCACTATGCTCACCTCACCAAACTGCACTACAAAACAAAGACCATATACGGACCGCAGAATCGGTACTTGGTTCACGGACGTACACCTCTTACAGCTGGATATTCAGTATGGCTACAACTGTTCAATGCCACCGTCTCGTACGATTCATTTAACCAATATTTATTGCTCTCTGGATTATCACAAATATCGAAGCCGATATAAATCTCAGTTAATGAAAGTGTACGTAGATATGAGTGCCAAAAAAGACGGTGTGAAAGCCCTTTCAATTTCTTCCACTGTATCTCTGAGTAACAAGAGAAACGTATCTGCTCATCCACGTCTTTCACGTTCATAACCGCAACAAAAACATCCATATAGGCGTAGGCATAGGGACGTCCATCCTGACTCCTTGTATTGTACGTATGAACCGTCGTTTGAAGAGTATGTCTGGAGGCCAACAATAAAGTTACATTACGAGATAAACATTATTTCAGTTCTGAAAATAACAATCGTTACGACTAAGCAGCGGATCCATTAAGGTGCCAGATTAAACGTACGACACCTGAAAGTAATGCTCAAAATATTCGTGATCGTGTATTGAAAATCTGAAGATAAAAACATAGTACAGTGTTGATGTTGCAACTGCAGGCAACAAAAGGTGGCCATGCTACCCTTGACATTCTCATCTTTTCAGATCCGTAAGTACACTGCTCCTTCCATTTGCATAAGCCACATAAACCACTACACCCGGGTGAATAATGTCCATAATAGCAGCTTAGTTTTCAAACACAGTTTTAAGTTGCGGTTAAATGTAATTCGTGTCAAGGTTCTTGGGAATAATTTCAAATATGCTCACAAATCGACAGCTCGAGATTCCGCCCTAAATTATTACCACGTAAAAGTCGAAATATTTCACAGTTCAAAATCAATAAACTCAGCGGCTCGATTTAACTTGTACTGTCGCCTGCGCCGATATTACAGCACAGTCGCACGTATTCACGCCAATGGTATAAACACTCAGTCTTCACAAATACAACTTGGTCCTTTCTATGCATCCCTCGACAACATAATGGGGAAATCACGTCCTTCCTTCCCGTTGTTTAACTACTTTCCGGGTTTCGGTACAAGGTGGTACAGAATGTCTACAATAACAGATTATATCTTCCCCGTTAATAATTAGGCATAACGCCACGAAAACGTACGGATAATGGAAGTACGGTTCCATGTAATCATCTCCGCAGTAGATGGGTGTTAATGACCAACTTCAGCTACTGGACAAGATTCCGGGGAATACACTAGACAGGAGGCTTGTCGGCCGAACAATTCGAAGGTATGCGGTACCCACAACAAAGATCCCTGCATCAACTGGGAACCGGATCGGATAACTACATTAAACGTTCGGCGTGTGCTGAGTATCACTTTGAGTTCTCAACGTAGTGCACAAGAACGCGCTGAGCACATCGGGAAATGAGCGCGTAGCGTAATAATTCTGGCGCATTCGTTTCCCTTCGTTAAATTATCTTCAACAAATGTAGTGACTATAAGTTATTTTCCTCCAAAACTTATGTTCGAAGACTTTATGCCTGACAAACATTTCGCAATATGCAAGTAGGGAGCGTGAGAAACGCATGTAGGGCTTAGTGCACGATGTCTACTTCTGTTGTCCGATTGTGACCGAAATGGACGTCAGAACAAACACGAGTAGCACTCTTAGTAATTAACCAAATTAATGCACAAATTATTGTTTTATAATAAGTTTGTTACATGCCTCTACATGTTTCGAGCACTATGTGCTCATCATCAGGAGGTCAAAATTGTATTATACAGCATCTGGTATCATCACACCTGTAGGTGGCCGTTCGGTGCACATGTTGAGAGAGGACCTGTGCACGGGACGGCCACCTACAGGTGTGATGATACCAGATGCTGTATAATACAATTTTGACCTCCTGATGATGAGCATATAGTGCTCGAAACATGTAGAGGCATATAATAAACTTATTATAAAACAAGAATTTGTGCATTAAGTTGGTTAATTATTAAGATTATACTGAGATGCACGGTCAGCAAAACATAAAAAACGAGTAGAAGTGCCAAATGTGACACTTAATGAACATAATTTCCGTGGTTCTGCAGTCGATATACGCGAAGAGATAAGAAGACAGACATGAAACAGCTGACAGGCACATCTGTACAGTTTCTCGTTGCGATTACGGTAAAAATAACTGGTCGTGCAGAAATACATACACATCCCTATATGCTAGTTACACTTAAAGAACTATACTGTCAACTGAATGTTTATGATATTTTATGTATTTAACTAAAAACAAAAAGCTAAAAACAATAAGTCTGTAAGTTCATGTACGGGACAGTTGCATGACGACAGGCAGGGAGGAAGGAGGAGATATTTTCGTATTCAGCACCACATCGGTACACCGCCTCTGGGGCCCAAGCAGTCCCCTGTTGAATGAGTACCAGAGGCTCCTTTCCCGACTATAAAGTCCGAAGAGTGTATCTGACCATTCTAGTGACCTCACTAATCGTGCGCAGAGGTCATTCCTTCAGTCCTCCACTTGTGTTCACGGTATGGTGCTTAAGCTGCTGTCACCTTTAAACACACCCAAACACACACACATTCACTGTTGATCAGTTTTCCTTGTAATACGCAGTGCAGTTCGACTGTTTTCACCCAGAAACACTCCTGTTAAAAACAAATTTACACAGTAAAAGTGCCTCATTTCGTAACATTTATTTGTGGTTCGACATTTTTATTTCGCCTACAGTGTAGCTATCTATAGAGAAATGTTCAAACTAATTGCAAAACGCATACATAATTTAGTGGAACATTTAGTGCCGTGTCATGCAGTAAGGTATGCCACTCAGCTGGATATGTTTATGCCATAAATTACGCAATAGATGTACACCATGAACAAAAATGGATGCAACAATTGATAACAGATGCCTTGTAACACTTGTGTACTTCACAGCTGATGATAAGCTCCGGTAGTCGACACGCAATTAGTGGATTTTGCAAAAATAAAAGGCGGACGTGAGACAAAGGTAGAAATAAGTTGTTTGAAAACTGATATTGGTGAGTCGTGGCCAATGTGAAAAGGGGACTCAAATATTGTGGACTAAATGTTACCCTGTCGGTTGTGCTGCTAATCTGCAGGGTACAATTTCAGCCCTGAGAAATCCATACAGCGTCACAACCTCAAGACCGTGAAACCGAGCAGGTTAGCACAGCGGCATCACTTGGCTTCTATAGTCTTCACGGTTACACCGTGCATCAATGATACCAAATGCTTTATTGTCCAACTAATGCACTCAATTATATGAAATCGTTGAAATGTTAAAAACCAATTAACTTATAAAAGCCGTTCCAACATGATTCGGTTCACGTAGGAACCATCATCAGGGAGCCACAACCTGTGTAAAGAAGTACTTCTTTACACAGTCAACCACACACACACACACACACACGCAAAAAACAGGTCAGAATATGCTGCCATAATACTGACAACGTCTGTACCGATACGCACAGTTGAACCAGACTTGTAATTTTAGCTAAACAATGGTTGTGGCTCCCTGATGATGGTTCCTACGTTAACCGAAACATGTTGGAGCGGCTTTTATAAGTTAATTGGTTTTTAACATTTCAACGATTTCATATAATTGAGTGCATTAGTTGGACAATAAAGCATTTTAAACTTGGCTTCCATTCGGTAAGCTCTAGGTTCGGTTCTCAGCCTAATACAAATATGTGCTAACTAATCATCTCGCATGTTACGTTAGCAGCTGTGCAATAATTAAACGGAAATAAGTTCAAGCTGGCAACTGCTTCCTTCCAGATCTTCCCCATCACTACTCACAACAAATATTCGGCGTAATAACCTACATACGTAAAAAATAATGCCAAAATAAGGAAGTGGGAAAACAGAAATTGGCAAAAGCGTTGGCAATTACGAGACATGTATCTACATAAGTAATTAACTGAAATTAAATTACATACCAAATGTCACATTTAAGCAACGTGGCACGTGTCATTCCGTGTGAAGTTTACTGCGATTAAGAACATAAAATGCAAAGAAGTGAAGGGTGATGTCGGACGATAACAATAATGAGGAAAATGACACGCGAACAAACAGAACCTCAATTTGTACACACGACATTTCTATATGACAGCGAAACTGGCACTAAGAAGCATGAGCGTAGCGATGTGTGACATGAGGTCTAGAAAATTTTGTTGAAGAAGACCACAGTCTTATGGGTTATGACACCGTGTTGAATGGCACTTTATTACCAAACTGCGGGGGCAGATTCCTGCCTCCACGTCACAGTACTCAGAGAAGGGGGGACGTACGGAGATACCGCGAAGTTCGGAGCCCCAAAGCTCCTCCGAAATGTTACAGATCAGAGCGTCACGTGCAAGAAGACTCTGATATTCAAATCGGACAATAATTGTGTTTCTGATATTCTAGAACGGTAAATGAAGCGATTATTCAGATTAGACAAGGAAAAAACCAAATAATAATCCAGGTTAACAGAAACAAACTGTTACCATCCACAAGCACCTGCAAAATAACATCCGAAAACTGTCACTGCATAACAACAGCATTTCAAAACTACACGTGTTACTTTCGTATGCATGCCAAGAGACGGCGATAGAGGAAGACTATTGAACGGCTGTCCATAGAGAATAGGCTCGGGCCTGTCCTGCGGCGTGCGGAGGGAATCAATAAATGAAGAATGGCAAAGAATTAACTTCCATTGCTGGGCGAGTTAAAATAAATAAACAGGAAAATATAAAAGAGAAGCCATATCCTGAGTATGGTTAAGAGTCGAGTCAGCGTCGTTACATGATCTACATGTAATTAAATGCTGCTCTAATACATAACAGTACCTTTAATTGACTTACTCTTCTAATTCTCAGTGTCAGTTGAACAAGATTAAAGCAATGGTCTTGTTTTATGTGCCTGCACCGCGCAGTGGATAAATGTTCCGTCGTTTCGGTGGACCGTACATTTTACAGCTTCAAGGAGACAATAATTGGTTCCAATGGAATATGAGGTCACATGGAGAGAGACAGAGACATAGAGAGAGATGTCGGTTATACAGTAGTGCTGACAAGCCCTTAGCCCGACCAGGACGGAAACAAGCTAATGTTTCTGTCAGAATGGCGTGAGTTTCCTTTGGCGCCTTGCCTTGCAGGAAAAAAAAAACTTTACGACAGCTCGCGTCTCGATGTTGTTGAAATCGCGCGCGTCCCTGACATTATTCCGAGCCTGTTTCTTTCCTGCTCGGGATAAGGACTTACCAGCTTGTTTCTTTCCTGCTCGGCATAAGGACTTATCAGCACCGCGGTACATAGGACGGTTGAAGGGTGTTCGGTTTATTACAGCTATGAAAGGCGAAAGGAAGGGTTGTACCGACATACTGCATTCTCAGTATCACCTCACCACCCACTTCAGCCAACTCCATCATCCTCAAGACGAAGGCAGTAAGATACTCCGAAACGTCGGAACACTAAACAAGTACCCGGTACAGAAATCCAAAACAATGCCACAATTCGAACAATAGCCGCCCTGAGAACCTGAAACAACTCAAGCGAAACTGAAATAAACTGGTCTATCAGAACAAATGATTTACTATTAATACAGTCGAAAAGTGCGAAATGTGTTCGCACGCACGCGTGCTGCCCGATGTCATGCGAAATGAATAGTAATCTGGATATTCAGTATGGAGTGCCTACCGCACATGCGCAAGCCCGGGCCACCCTGTGCCGCAATCGATTGGCACTGCTCTCTGTTTTCGAGTTGAACAATCGAGATTTTGTTATGCAAAGTGTCGGCTAACAAAATAATAGTTTTTTTAAGATTTAATCTATTAACTGTAATATATATATTAATATATATAATCATATCTACACTCCAGTTGGTTAATGAAGACTAAAGAGGGATCCTAATGTCCACACGTAACACTGTCTGCAGCCCCCCCCCCCCAACCAGCGACATTTTTTACTGCCAGGCGCGTGCAGTTCACCGACAGTTAATACTGTAAATACGAACACTCATATCACCTGTTCGTGTACACGCATAAGGATTAACACTGAAGTGGACACCACTTCGTCAATTTTATTGGGAAATTGTCAGCCATGACAACCTGGCCTCCTAAGTCAGTCATATTTCCTTGTTCCCGGAATGCGGACGAAAAAAACACACACACACACACATTTATTTTTACAATTAATAAAAACATTCGCCATGAACTGCACATACCTGACGTAACACACATAACAGGCTCCTGGGTAAAGGCAACCTTTTAAGTAACATTCCCTCCGCCCTCCGCAAAGTACGGTTACACGTAGAAGTTGAAAAATCAATAGCAGATGAATATCGTATCGAAACGTCGACAACGGTGATGCCACGGCCCGAAAACGGCCGAAGAAGAAGGAGGAGAAGAATAAGAATAATGATAATGATAAATAAAGTAACACAAAGTCATTTAATTAGCACACCAACTAATGCACATACATAAATTTTTTACATTAAAACATTTAAAATCGCTCCAACATGTTTCGATTGTCGGACTGTGTAAGTATTGCGTAAGTCGTACGCCGACTTACACAATACGACATGTTGCCACAGCACCAAAAGTTAATATAAGGAAATTAATCAGTGAGTGTTTTTAAAAAAATGTGACTTTAGCAAGGAACAGTGTAGCTCCCTGAAGATGAGCTTAGGATCGAAACATGTTGGAGCGATTTTAAACGTTTTAATGTAAAAAAATGTTATGTATGTGCATTGGTTGGTGTGCTGATTAAGTGACTCTACGAAATGCACGGTGCAACGATAAAGATAGGTAACACAAAATGTAACACAAACTACCATGTTCACCTTCAAATAGTTTTCACCAACACTTCCAACTTTTAAAGTTCTTTTTGCTTGAGAATAAGGGGAATTTTCAGTATCTAACAGCAATATGACTGGAAGGGACGAAATACTTCTGAAGGAACTGATTAAAACCACGAAAAATCCCAGTGTCAAGATTCAATCCGACAGGCAACCTAACGCGAGGCAGAAAACTGCCCACTTGACGGTCGCTCTATTGCTCAGCTGCAGCACTTTCTATACTATCAACCAGCTAAATGGACGTAAAATTAATTAGTCTCTCTTGACCGGCTTTAATGTGTCTGAGATAATTAAGCCCAGTGAAAGGATTGGTTCAAGCCATCTATTTGTTTTTTTTTTAACTACGGAAAATGTAAGTTCCTACGGAACCAACAAAATCTAAGGTTTAAATCAGCATCCAGCATGAGAAAGGATGAATGTTGGCATTTCTCAGAATGTACGTTTCGGGAAAAATGCACAACAGCTATCACAACTTCGCAATCCAGACAAAAGCAGCCATCTTATACAACTAAAAAATCAGGAAACAGAAAGTAATGTAGCATGTTCCAGCAAATCCGTGGAAATTTAAATTCAAATTTCAATTCGCCATACTATTAGACCCAACACAACCTGTGCTACTGATGGGATCATTAATAAACAAACCACATTTTTTAAAAAATAATGTGAAATGTCTACTTGATGCAACGAGGTAATTTTATTGACGTATTCTTAGCTCGACATGTTTCGGGCGGACGGCACCGTCCGCACCATATACACGACCTACGCAGCGACTCTCAAGACCACCACCATCCATCCACAAAGTCGGTGCAGAGAACCATATGCTGCAACTCAACATCTAATGCTCCTGATGATAGGCGTATGCGCCCGAAACATGTAGAGCTAAGAATACATCAATAAAATTACCTCGTTGCATCAAGTTGGCATTTAACATTATTTCATGAGGAAGATGCACGGTCAAACAACCCTCATTTTTTTTCTATGGCGCAACAGCCCCCAGTGGGCCAAGGTCTCATTATCGAGGGTTCAAGATCACACTCAGACACACCACACTCGGTAGAACTCCTCCGGACAAGCGATCCCCATTGTGCAGAGGCCTCTACATGACAACACCCAACATTCACAAGAGGCAGACATGCATGTCATCGGCGGGATTCGAACCCACAATCCCTGCAAGCGAGCGGCTGAAGAACCACGCCTTAGACCGCTCGGTCACCGGGATCGACGAATAAGGCACGATAACCAAATAACCCATGTGATGATTTAACCAAATGGCCTGTTTTAGGGACAAATCTGGTAAAAAATCAAATATTCTACCTCAGTCCCATGAAAGCACGCCACATAATCTTTAGCAACAACATTTCTTTGGCGATGTGTCATATAAATTTGCTGTGCACACTCACAATCAAACGATACCTGTAGACAAACACAGACTTCATGAAAGTTAAACATTATGAATAAGTAACAAGTATTCCATTTACCATCGACGTCCTGTAATCGACCTTAGCACAATTACAATTGACCGTCCTGTAAATTAAGTAACGGCAGTATAGCATGCTCTCCCGCCATCACTAAACGCAGTTAATTCTGTCGGGGAAAAAATCAGTTGGGCCATCCAGCGTCTCTGCACATACATCATGGCCACAGTGACGTTGTCCATCATGCGGTCGTGCGGATAAGCTCTCTTATACAACGTGGCAGCCTGCCAGTAGAAGGTTCAGCCTCAGAAAAGTAAATCCATTTTCATCAAAGCTTCTAACAAGAAACGTACTCAGCGATGTCAATCACACCGTCCTATACCGGCCAAGTCTCGGATTATCAAATACCTACCGTTCAAACACAGGGGATTACGAACGGTTCAGGACACAGTACGAACGGAGGGTCGTACATTACATGCGTCTTTCACCGCAAAATCGTTTCCCGTACTAAATTCAAAACAGGTTGGCCAATCCTGAAAACAAGGGCAATAACACCAACAAAGATCTCTTGAAGTCAGATATCTGTACTGATCTGACTTGGACAAAACACAAAAAAAAAAACAAACTGGTGGCCTTTACAGAGTTACAATTGCAATAGATAACAAAATTACAGAAGAAGTAAATACCTTCAGCTACTAAGAAACTAGGACATCTTATGAAAAAGAAATGCTCACTGATAACAAATAACTATTTGAAAGTAACAGACATTTAAAAACGCGTTTAGAGCACAGAAAACCGTAAAGAAAACAAAAATAAAATCATACAATACCGCGAGTGAAGTCATGAATAAAGTTATTAAAAATTATACAACGCAGATTTTTATATTGGTCCATTAAAGCAAGATATGCATGACGCATAACAGCAGCAGTAAAACAGCAGGATACACTTGGAAATACTACAAAATAAATACAGAGATTGCAAAGGAACTATATATAGCTCAAGTCTTGGTCAAAATACGGGAGTAAAGAAGAAATTGGATACAACACGTAACAGATTGCCCAGGATAATAAAAAACTACAGACCAAAAGGCAGAAGGAACCAGGGAAGAGACTTCTGACGGTGTGAGTCCGGAACGGGTCAAAAAGCGGTTCAACTCCACGTTAGCTAGATGATGATGATGATGGTGGTGGTGGTGGTGATCAATCCAGTACATTCCCCCCATCGCACTTCTCAAAGATCCATTTTAAATTATCGTCCCATCTAAGCCCCAGTGCACATGTTCCGTCCGTCTCACTTTTCTTGATTAGATCACCCGAATAACATTTGGTGCGGAAACAATTCCAAACCGATGTAATTCAAAACTATAAAAACTAAGCAAGTGATGAGTCTCGAAGCATTGCGCTAAAACCTAATAACTTTGTAAAACTTTTATTATTGCGTATGATTGTACATTTTACTCACCACACTGGCAATAGTATACGGAATGACAGCATCAACGCCGATGTCTTCCGTCACATCGTCAATATCGCAAACAAAACAACGACCGTTTGATGTGTTCTAATCACGGTTCCCTCTTCTTACGAAATTTAGTTTTTTAACGGTTTCTTCAAGACAGGCAACTGGCATACGGAAGTTCTTTCAGCTATGTATCAGGTGCATACACGCACGTCGGTGCTGTGCTCGGACAATCCTAATCGATAGACATCTTATGTTTGTATAGCTTAGTTGACGACCGTCGGTCCTATGCTCACCTGTGAGTAGGATCGCTGCAGTTCATCAGGACTCGCGCAGCGGCGATCCTGAAGAGTCATAAGAGCCTGTGTCAGGGGCAGCAGAGACCCCGGGACCCGACCGTCGTGGCCGCCCTGAAACAAACAACATGACAACAGGGGATTGGCCATGTGACTTTATTTAAGTGATGTGACTTTCGAAACAACTTAAATAAAAGCAAGCCACATCCCCTTCGTCAACTGGGTGCCTTACTGCCACACCCATGCTTGGCGTCTTCTCTAGTGTCAACTATAACCTGTAAGAGCTTATCAAACAGTCAAAATGCATTCAAAAGTTTTAGGTATAATGTTATGGATTTCACTGACGTAAGCGCTGCGACGCCTGCGGCAGCCGTAGCGCCCAGTTACACTCGTTTGGCTGCGTTATGATTTATATTATATTGGGAAATTTCATGTTCCAAGTCTGGCGATATTTACAGGCCACTGTTTTTACAACTATTACAGGCGAATATCAAAGTGTCAGTCTCCACTTGTAATTTGTACGCAGTACTCCACAACTACATTGTCACTTATTGTACCTTCAGTCACTATTACACGATTGTATATTAAATGTACTTTTTATGTATTTAGGCGTTGGTCTGGATAATAAAGCATTGCACTTTATCGTACTTCTCCGTGTCGCATTGAGTCCTTTCTTTGCTGTTAATTACAGCAGATGTGTCAAGTCGTTTCTCCTTTTTTACTGCCCATCTTTGGCTGTGCTGTACGTACGTATGTTACAGCTATGTGCCGTATTGTAGCTGTCGCGTTTCTTTGTTCCGTTTGGTTACTGTACGCTCTTGTGATATGGTTTGTTGCGTGCGAGCAACATTCCTGTTTGCTGCTACACAAAGATGTCTATACATACTAGCCTGTAAGATGAAATCAGCATAAAGAAGAGACTGAAGTATGAGATGCATGAAAGTTACATTACCACCATGCCACCTTCAAAAATTTTGTATGGATTAAAAAGTCAGCTTCGTATGAACATGAACCCAAAGTCCATACAATATTCCTATACGTCAATATACGTACTGAAATACTGTTCCTGTATTACAAGAAATAGTGTTATGTACAGCAAAGTTCTACTCTGCTTGTACACCCCCACTTGAATGTAGACACGCGAAGACAAGGCTTATCCAAGCTGCGAGCCGGTGAAGTGGAATTGAAAATTTGTTTCTGGGTAGGATGAAGACTGAAACTCCTGGGAAGGATTTTGGCACACTGCACACAGAGGCGAAGATGCAAGACTGAGGAGGCAGAGCTGCTGCAGCAGGCACATAGGATAGACAAGGTAGAAACCCTAAACGGATTATTCTGACGGAAGGTGAGGTAACGCCACCTGTAGTTAGAGAGACTGCCTGAAACGTGACCACAGTACTTACAAGGGAAGTTAATTTTATAAAGCAGCTGCAGTATACACAAATCTACAACATAATATGCATATGCACGTACAATACCAAGTGCGTTCCTTGGCAAAGTAAAAATTATCTGCTGACAAAGTAATGCTCTACAGCGAACATCCCTTGCTAAGAAGACACACAGATCCTGCCTATAATGCAGTCAGTTACGACACACTGGATAAAAGACGGCTGTCCGCTTGCATGGTTGTCAAAGTCAACCAGCGTGCCCGCCGCTGACGCAGAAGTTCCTGTAACCATTACGACTGGCACACGGAGCGCAAAGAAGTGTAAAGGCACAGACAAGGGACATTCGGTACACTGTGGATTTGATGGCTACTCTGAGTATAGTGAGGACATAAAGGGCTAAGGAACGTGGTAGTTTGAAGGCAGTATCACGATACACGCCGACCCTGAAGGAAGACGCTTCATCGCTAAGGAGCAAAGATTATATGAATGGTACATAAACCTTCATCACATGTAACGTAACGACTACGTGTACAAATAAATCGTACAGCACTCCAGTGTATGGACAATTCCGCATTCATGTTCCATTTACAAGGCATTTTGAAGTAGCTATCTGATTGTCAAGAATGTGTTCATAAACACTAGTGTCCACGAAAACCGGCATCCATAACAGTTTCCTAATCACCAACCACAATGACGACAACGATCAAGGACATGTACGCCTAATAACTACAGCGTACCGCTTGTACACTGTATGACTACACTGCGCAAGATCTAACATTCTGTAGGAAGCCACAGTGACTTGAAACACGTAACTGCTGCATCCGTGAACACTATACGTGCACTGCAGAGGAATAATTTCAGTGGTGAAGGCAGCTGTGGTACGATGAAGTGGGCAACACAGCTGAAGTCGTAAATACTTGTGTACAGTGCACAGCAGGCACCGAGATTGCAGCAGTAAGTACCAGACCACAACAATACACACGGCAATGAATACAGTTTATTTATATCAGTAATTAACCAACTTGTTGCACAAAATTTTTGTTGTACAATAAGTTTATTTCATGCCTCTACATGTTTCGAGCACATGTGCTCGAAACATGTAGAGGCATGAAATAAACTTATTGTACAACAAAAATTTTTTGCAACAAGTTGGTTAATTACTGAGATAAATATACTGAGATGCACGGTCAGCAAAACGTAAAAAAATGAATACAGTTATCACCTAATCAGCCACCGATCATGAAAATGAGAATTTGTTGAAACTGTAAATTTGGAAGCCAAGAAACGACGTCAACTGCCACATACAGCAGCAACATAGACCGCGTCTCCTACCGCAGGATTACAATGAACCATTTCGTAAGATTCTTCCCTTCATTTCTATTCATAGGTTGAGGTCTCGGAGTGCCAAGTTGGTTTCATAGAAAATGCAGCTGAAGGACTGACGGTACCTGAACGTAAGGAAGCAAACAGTGAACAGTAAGAGGGTCCGGTCATTACTTAACGTTCCATATAGCTGAGGACGGAGACGGCTTGTTGCATAGGGAAGCATCTAGAGCAAGACTTCGAAGCCAGCTCAACAGTATATGTTGTAATATGCTATATGCTTGCTTAATGTCACGCCCAAATGTAATGGTTTACAACCACGAAAAGGGGCTAAATTGTTAAATACATTTATATATGTTGAATAAATTTAAATTACTCTGGAAATGAGTAAAATCTAAGTCACAATTAAAGTTGGCATTACTCAGTCTTGCATCTTTGAACCTACATGAACACCCAGCTAATCAATAGCCCTTAATATTACACAATGAAGTGAACATACATTTCAGAGCTCTCCGTGAAATGTCACAATGAAATTGGAAAACATGAAATGTTCAAAGCGAAGCACAAAACTGTAATAAACGTCCTACCGCAGTGCATCTTACTGACACGTCATACTGAAAATTATAATTACAAGAAAGTGTCAAAGGACAAAGGATGACTTTCCGCAGACCCATACAACTGCGTTCCGCACCATCACTACAAGCGACACTAAATGTTAAAACGTAAAGCCTGCTAGTAGCACAATGTGAAGTACCTGAACTGTCTGCCAGCACAAAAATGTGTGGTACCAGAACTTTGCTGGGACAATAATGTGTAGTACCTAAATTGTCTGCTGGCACAAAAATATAGCACCTGGATTGTCTGATATTACAATAATGTGAAGTACCTGAGTTGTTTGCTAGCACAGAAATGTCAAGTGCCTGAATTGTCTGATGGTATTAAAACGTGAAGTACCCGAATTGTCTGCTAGCACAATAATGTGAAGTACCCGAATTGTCTGCTAGCACAGTAATGTGAAGTACCCGAATAGTCTGTTAGCAAAGTAATGTGAAGTACCCGAGTTGTCTGCTAGCACAGTAATGTGAAGTACCTGAATAGTCTGTTAGCAAAGTAATGTGAAATACCTGAATATTCTGTAAGCACGGTAATGTAAAGTACCTAAATCGTCTGTTAGCACAATAATGTCAAGTACCTGAATTATCTGATAGAACAGTAATGTGAAGTACCGGAATTGTCTGCTAGGACAGTCATTTGGAGTACCGGAATTGTCTGTTAGCACAGTAACGTGCAGTATCTGAATAGCCTGTTAGCTCAGTAACGTGAAGTAACTGAATAGTCTGTTAGCACAGTAATGTGAAGTACCTGAATTGTCTGATGGCACAGTATTTCCTAACGGCCTCCATTCACACACAAAAATTGGACCAGACCCTCACACCTGGCACGGTACGCCGACTGAGCTACCAGAACGTTCCTTTACGTACTCGTCCCAAGTGTACACTACATTTCCTTTCCTCCCCATTCGGGAGGGCGGTCTTCCCAAAAATGTGTTTGAACTTCATCCTACGCAAGTCGCCGGTCTGTCATCTGTCGCGATTCGTTGCTGACAGTAGTTACGGAGGCCCAATCCTTCTCTCTCTTCCTCAGCGTGTTACAGTCACGTTTCATCCCTTGATACCTTCTGCATTTTCACCACTTGCAGACCTAACCCTAACCTTCCCTTCAGCGAGACCCTTTAATTTGAATAAAACAGCAAGTTAGACGCGTTCGTTCCCTCTCCCTCCCTAGGGATCAATCCTTTTCACTTCCCCACCGGGCCGACAGCCAAGATCTCCTCACCGACGCCTACATCACGTTCTCTGGAACTAGAAGCTCGCTGCGGATACAAATGAGTTGGCTCAAACACCACCTAGCGACGACGCTCGGAAGTATTAGTGCTTGGCCAAACCGCTTACTACCTCTGATAAAAACATAAGCCATTATTTGAACTTCGATCCCAATGACATCATGCTATACGCCTAAAATGAACACACTTTTTGAACTCCTTCCATTTGTATTTTAAATCAACACGATGCTTTACTTTTAACGCCTGGCGCTACCGAATTCTTCGTGCATTCATTTGACCTGTTTCGCTGTTCGACTGAGAACGTGTTGCTGCCATTTTGTGTCCGCCCTTTTAAATAGGCTGAACAAGTGCCGGATTCCTTTTGCACGCTTTATGTACCTCTACGTGCTTCTTGGTTTCTCCTGATAAGCGATGGTTTCTTTGTTTCGATGGACAAGGAATTTTATTCACCACCACAGCAAAACCGGCCTTCGAACCGTATTCTGAGTAAAAGAAAATAAGTTTAATTCTAACAAATTTCCGCAATATCCAGCTTAATGTTATTTTCGAACATAGCTCGGTTATTTAAAGTTTCCCTTACCTGAAGTTAAAAATCCCCCCCCCCCACCCTCCCCCAGGTTGCTGTTCTACATCGGCATTGCCATGGACCAAGTGGTGTTGAAAGATGGACAAAAGATACAGTAATGTCTTTCCACGTGGGCTCAACTACAAACTTACAAACCGAAGCAACGTGTCACATAATTATACAAAATAAAACTACAATGCAAGTACATAAGAATTTTATAAGCTGCCCAAACAACTGTCTATTTTGAAAAATGTTCTGAAGTAATTTATTGACTTACTTCTACATGTATGGGGTGTAAGTGGTTATGGCTACGATTTATTATTGAAGACAGCAATGGCTCACGTCATTGTTACAAATTCGCCCTCGAACTCGGGCTTGAAAAAAATGTTACCTTAAAACTGTTGTGTGCTAAAGGTCATTGTCTTAGCAGGAGGACACACATGCGTGTTCCTACACCAGCATAAAACAAACAGCAGCTATCAGTAGTTACACAAGTTTGTAAGCTTCGCGTTAGCAATTCTGGCGCGTTCTCTCCCTTTTGTGTAATTTACCTCGACAGCTGCCGAACGTAACGTAAAAAGTGTTCTGGGAACAAAATGCTGGTTTCAGTATTCTCTATTACAACTGATGGAAACATGGTTCGATCCAATAAATATTTAGCCAGGTGCGCTCGAACTGCTCGCAGACACGGATGTAAACCGTCCGTTACAGTTGTCTGCTGCTAGCTACTTATCAATATTTATCGATTTATATCTGGAATGAATTCGGGTCTCCTGCAAAATAATGTTTCTGCTGTAGTACTAAATTCTACCCAGTCCACAACTTTTGGTTATGAACTGCCAATACAAAATTTAATTAAAAATCTTAATTCACAGAGACCGAGTTACATGCTCACAGACACACAGTGCTAGATAAAAGGAGATATTATGAGGCTTTCAGGGACCTTCATTGTGTTGAGTACAACTTAAAAACCCAAGCTCGATTTTTTAAACACAACATCTCACGCTTCACGATTACGGACCATTCGTCAATTCGACGGAGCAGTTAAGAATAATATACATATTAAAAATAATGACGCTCTGAAATTTGTGAAATGAATCTTCTGCTCTACTTTCTTGTTTGTTATACTTTCAACTATTTCGGTTAAGTTCAAGATTTATGGGCAGAAAAGGAATATTTCATACAGAATATTTAATAAGGAGACGAAACATTACTGTCACGCTGTCAAACACCGCACAGACCGAAAGCCATCTCATGATCAGCCACTTCGCACAGTCAGTACCCTCCAGCTTTAGACACGTATCAGTCATCGAGCGTCCACTTTCGGCCGTACAGGAGACATCTACTTTACGTATATGGGTATACTAACACAGGTCAGGAATAAACTTAACAATATGCATGCAGGCTGAAAGGCAGAGACGCCCATCTGTGTTAGCAGATAGACTTGTCAAGCCATTTAGTGTTTAACGGTGATCAGGACTGACACAGTATAGACAGCTTCCACTTGGATAGCAGCCTTACTAACGACACGCATTACCGTATTGCCGGTAATGACCCACAGTGTCAGTAAAAGCCCCAGTGAAAGACCGCTAGCCTGAAGAACCCACGGGACTAACCCATTGTGAAGCAAGTGAACCAATTAGAACGTAGGTTTGTGGAAGTTGCAGCATTTCAAACAACAGAGAGCAACTGAAACAAAAGGAAACTCGTCATGAGGAAGTTCACACCAGCATAATTAATTTCAAGGTAAATCAGGACGACTCACACAACCTTCTGGCACTCCGTGAGCCTCACAGCGTCCATATTCGATGCAGTCTGACGACACGCACCTTCCACATTTCGCCACAACGGCGTGGCCCCAAAACCTTCACGTTTGCTGACACCTTGTTCGTGTTGCTGTCTCAAGAGCACATGCAGAAAACATGCACATTCACTTTCTGGGCGATTATCGAGCCAACAGCATAGAATACCACATACACAAGAAAGAAAATTCATGGCGCTCCGTCCGTTTTTTTTTGTTTGCTACCAAACTTTCCACCAGATTTCAACGCAACTTCATACTGGGTGTCTACACTAAACTTTGTCTGAAGAAATCCATTTTAATCCGTTCCGTCTATTATTATCTCTGCTTTATACATAATTAAATTCCAATTTCGATAGCTCAGGCGGCGATCTTTAACCGCAAAACCCCGGGTTCAATACCAGACCAGTCCACGTGGGATTTATGACGGACAAAGTGCCATTCAGAGAAGTGTTTCTCCAAGCATTTCGGTTCTTTTCAGCCAGCAGAATTCCATCAATGCCCCCCCCCCCCAAACCCATTCAAACATTATCGATACTTTTTAATCTTAGTAATTTACAGCGTAGTTAAATACTGCATTTAAAATTCCGTCTTTTTAAAAAAACATCTCTCAAGCAGCACCTCCACACAAACATCTCTCAAGCAGCACCTCCACACAAACATCTCTCAAGCAGCACCTCCACACAAACATCTCTCAAGCAGCACCTCCACACAAACATCGCTCAAGCAGCACCTCCACACAAACATCTCTCAAGCAGCACCTCCACACAAACATCTCTCAAGCAGCACCTCCACACAAATAGCAGCTCTGCTTACACAACACAAATTACACACTTTATTAAGAACAAGGGACATATGGTCTCAGACAGCCCCTTTAGTGCTGTCGCTTGTTCGCACCCAGCCTGCGGCCTGCGTAGGGCCTACCTGTTTGCTTTTGCCAGTGCTCCCTGTATGGAACTGCAGACATAAAAATGGTCTCGCATGCTTCATCTAAGGAGTCCCACTGCGTTTATGATAAGGGACTAGGAAATCTCGAAGATTAATCCCGGTTTATTTAATGACAGTACATTTGTTACATCGTACAAAGATTTATGACACAGTGTCGAGTGACTGGGTGATTATGGATAGCGGATTGTGGAGGGTTCGGAAGAAAGCGATTCTGGCTCATTGTAAGAAATGTTTCCAGGGGTTTCCCTTGGGGGACTGAAGAAAACCATGAAATGAGGCGAGACTGCCTGCCTCCAGGCCGAGATTCGAAAGCGGGACCTAAAAATATGAACACAGTAAGGGTGAAATTGGACGGTGACGACGACGACGACGACGACGACGACGACAACAACAACAACAACAATAAATTGCGGTATACATACTGAAATATTAGCATTTAATGAACCGTAACGCCAGATACACAAAAGGAAAAAAATGGATAATATTCTACAGCGATCTGTAAGATTGAGTAGGTGGATTGGTGACGAAGATGTCTTACGAAAGCTCAGAACTGTACAATGAATAGTCTAGTTCTATTATGACAGTAATTAATTTTGATTAAGAAGTTCCGAGATGCAAAGGGAACTGTGTGTGTAGTTACGAGTGCAATGTGACTTCTGTTAACACTAGACGGTTGGGGTCTTGCACTATCTCGAGGAAAACACACTGTCACTGACAATGTCGGACGCAGATGCTGCTCTAGACACTCTCTGATACAGTAGGGTATATCTCTCCCATGCATGAGAACCAAGAGCCTGGGCATGAAACATGAAGGCCGTTACACTACTGCGAGGAGAAAAATGATCTCTGATTATTTAAAACGCTTAGCCGTCTAGCTTGAAGAAACAGGCGAATAAACAAACAAAGCCTGTAAGCTACATTCCATCACTTCCTACCAAATGACAGCCGTGAATTTATTCAGTAAAAACTTACTATTGTATTCAACCCAATACTCCGTCTCTCACAACTAACGATACATAATTCTCGATGCCACAGTTAAGATCGACTCCTGGTCTTACTAAACTTCTGAATGGATTGTTACGCCGTCACAAGGCTGCGCCAAGGTGAAAGAGCACGCGCATCCTAAGCGGCAGCCCACCGTTAAGGCAAAGCCAGTGTTCACGTAACTTACAGCCGAAAGCAAACCAAAATACGTCATAAATAACATCCGACGATGAGAAAGAATATTGTAGGGCTTCATTTGCATGAGTGTCGAGGCTGCAGAAGACTGAGAACCCCATGTTGAAAATACAGGATGGTTTCAGTTGGGAGTAGATTAAAAATTTCCAGATGCCACATATTTTCTACTAAAATGGAGACGTCACATTGTAGAGCCACAGGTGGCATTTCCACACAAGGTACCTGAAGCTGAGAAATCTATCCGACTAATGGAGCAGTCAATTCACGTCACTTCAAATGCTAGATCCAACGCATCCTAATTACCTGTGGTGCTGCACCAACGTACCATCTCCTTCCTTCCAAGGAGACCATCTAGCTGATGACTGAGAGTAAAATTATCAACGAAGAACAGTTTCCATGGTATTGCACAGCATTTTTCCACACCACAAATGCAATTTCCATAAAATAACAAAACGTCGAGATAAGTACGCACAAGCATATGCCACATTGTACTTTACTGCAAATAAGGACAACATACATTTCAGAATTATATGAGAACAGCACAGAAACAGATAATACAAAAAAACGTATCAGAGTAGATACTATTAAACACAGCGTGAAACAAACATTTCACATACATCTGGTCGGCTCTCTTGGATTATGTGCCTTTTATCGGATTGAAATCAAGCGAACGAGCGTTGTTTATCGGGTTCCACGTGCGAAAGAGCCGCTGAATATTTAACTGAATGACCCGACAACAAAGTATCAACTGCATTCAAGTACACGCAGGTTCCATAGACGCCCGCATATCCTCTGTAAAACTGTACAGCCTCTGATACCTCTGGTCTCAGGTGCCTCTTCGGGCTACCTTGAAGTTGGTGGCAGCAAGATACTCGGAAACTATTTACCAATCGAAAGAGTGTCATATCCCCGTAAGAACCCCAAATATCGCAGGAATAATCCTACTTCCCCCTGCTGTTTTCGGCTGTCAGACACTGAGATCGTACGTTCGACACAACAGCGGGTTCTGAATGTGTAAATGAGACAGTCCTTCTCCATGCAAGGAGTTCTCGCCTGAATAAGGACCCAGAAGACAGCCTAACCACAACTGGGCTGCGACACCAAACAACGAGATCTTATAAAGGTCGGACTAGAGTTGTTGCTGTACTTAATCAAGCACCGTGAAGACATACCTGCACATTAATTTAATTTAGTATTATATAATGTTTAAATATTAGTGTCAGGGCATAACTCGGCCACGTTTTAAGAGAACTTATTTTAAGTCACACAATTTAGTCTCCGTTGGGACGGGGGACGGAGGACGGGGGCCGACTAGATATCGGCATGGACGCGGCGTGTGTTTATACATGTCAACGCACGGCCATTATGAATATGAATACAACAAATTTTAACGATCAATACAGACAGATAAGGAATTTATAATTTAACCAAAACACGAGACTGTAAATCGTCGGGGCGATAAAATTGTCTGTGATATGTGACGTGGCGAGAACTGGCAAATCCTCCATCTCCAAGTAAATCTGTGCCAGTTTAAACCACTACTCAACACTTAGCTAACAAAATGCAAATGTTCGTTGAGTGTTGTGACTATCGACATTGCACGGACAAGGCAACATAAAGTTGAAACCAGTTCGCATCCTGACAATCTCTGTCCCCGAAATACTCGTACCTACTGCTGTTTCTTTCCCCATATTCGTTCTGCTGTTGCGACGTGACCATGTTCGAAAACTTTCTTCCCCACCCGAGTTACAGGAAACAAGTTCAGCATATAATCACTTTAATTTAACTAGTCTAGAAACACAGGTACAACGAACCATTTCCTAGTAAAACAATTTCCTACAACCTCGGATAACTTCAACTGTTTTACGTCCAATTATTTCCCTGAACTCTATAAATTACATTAAAAAATTCTACCCAACACAGAGTAATCTATTCGGAGCGTATAAGACCGTCAAGAACAGACTATCGACGCCAGTATCTAAAGAGTAAATAATGACTGGATGCAGCATGACGCAGAATTAGAAAAATTATTCCCTATAAATATGAGCGTCAAAATTTGTATTTTCAATGTATTAATTAGATATAAACTCCGTCAGTAGTCTGACAGCTATCAAACGTACTTACGAAATACAATTCGTAACAAGCTTAAACTCCTACATGTTACGTCACCGCGTTGCCATCCTCAGGGAACATAATTTTAGAGTTATTATGAATTTATTTTATAAGTGTATTTGTTGGTGGCTATAATGATTGTAAGACGACGCACAGTACGAACACAAGCTCAGCTGCTAACAAGCATATTGATAAATGGTGCAGGTCTGTACTTTCAGCGGCTACAACACTTTCCATGAGCTCATAGCATCCACGTCAGACGAGGGAGTTCCCCCAGGGTAGTGAACCTACATGTTAGATGATCAGGACTCGTGGCTCGATTTCCGGCAGGGGCGGAGATTTGTCTTCACTCCGCAGCGGTCACACCGGTTGAGGGGTCCACGCTACCTCCAACCCAGTTCATTCAAGGCTCTGTTTCCCCTGAGTTAAGAAGGCAGGCCATCAGGCTGGAAACTCATCTCCATGGCACAGTGCTTGAGCAGAGCGTAACTTCATTTTCATATCTGCCTTTATTCCTTCTGATACTCTCCCTGCTTCTTCCACAAGAGCACAGCACAGTGACAGCGGGTGAACAAGCAGACCACTACGTTCACAGACTTCTATTTGCGCTAAGTGAGGGTGGCGCTATATCGGGAGGAGCTACTTCGGTGTTTAACTGTGCATGGTTATGTTAATCGAACTGTGATGGACTGCGAACACTGCAGCTTTATTACGCAAGATTATATTTCTGAGCGGGGGGGGGGGGACTGATTGACATCCTCTTTATGTATGATATATATCCAGTGCCATGACACAGGCAGTTCCTATATTTACGCTTCCTTTTGCACATGTATTCCGATTACACCTGTCTTGCGAACAAGTTTCGTTTTTCAGTCCTTTAGTATGTTCCCTGTAGAGTTTCTTGAAAATTTAATATGAGCCCTTCGTATTTAATTTCCTTCCAGTTCGGAAAGCCGAAGAATAAAATCAACTACCACATAACTGAAATTAAATGCTTACCTTTATTAATCCCATTATATTGTAACATTAACACCCTGTGAGGAGCGACATACCGGGCAATCGGAACAACAAAGTGTGCTAACAAAGAAACTCGTGGACCCAAAATGCGTTTCTTTCCTTCGTGTACAAATTAAGACTCGTCTTGTGCCTGCAGGAGAACAGTACGTAACTCCCAAGCAAACAAAGGATTTTCATGATGTAAGCATAAACAGCACAGTTTTACGTTTCGTGCAACATTTCTGCTTTAAACGTGCATCAGTAAATAAGAGCAACATAACATATCGGTTGGTTAGAGGAAGCTAAACAGGCAACGGACAAACAAGTTCATTTTTCTCCTCCACAATGTCCACACCAGCTCTGGGACCCACCAAGCCCCCTATCCAATACGGACCAGGGGCTCTTCCATCGGGGGTAAAAACGGTCGGAGCGTTAAGCTGACAACTTACCTTCTTGAGTGCGTGAAGGTGTACCGGCCCTTCACCATGAAGCTTCAACGATTGGTGTTTAAGCGCAGGGCACCTTTACGGTTTAGTTAACGTTTGCTCTTCAGTGTAACAAGATATTACGGTAAGTTCAGAGCGACAGACACACACACACACACACACACACACACACACACACACACACACACCAAACATGGTTTCAAATCAGTGTTACTAACATCTCTATCTCCTGAATTTAATAAACGTTAATTAAATGGACGATGCTAATGGCCTCTCAGAAGGGGGAATGGTGCGTTGAAAAGCAAGACGTAGGTAATTGAAAAGTAGGTCAATTGCTTCCATCCCATAGCAGTCACACCCTGAGGGCGGGACGCTTGGAACTGCCTGTCTCATGGCACTGGATAATGGCGCGTTGCTGCGCCAGGAGTCTGGGCAACCCGCGCTACACACAAGAACCAACTCGACAGCATGCATCTCCATGCAACGTTATACAACCGCACACAAGTCCATGGAACGTCGCTTGTATTAAAATGTACTCTTTCTAACTTGTAGATACAACTCAGTCAGTTTATTCATACAGGGGTTGCAATAATGAATCATTCGCATGCACACAACTCAGCGACGCTGTATCACCTGCCATGTTTATTTGGCTTAAGACAAGATGACAATCAAGGGCCGCAGAGTAATGGTTAGTATTACTGCTTCGTATTTAAAGGTCCCAAGTTCGATTTTGGTTCGGATCCACGAGCCCAGGTAAACCTTGCCGTAGCTCTTCTCAGAAACTTCAAGCAAATATTAGAATAATGCCTTACAATAGGCCACGACCACTTCCCTCCGTTTCAATTCAAATTCATCATTCACAAACCGCTCTGCCCTCAGCGCTAGAGGACTGTAAATTCTGCCACCGAAAATTCGTCCTTAAATGAACCAATAATCAATAGCCGCACAGAGCAGTTCAGTTGACAGGAATGTGTGGGGAAACAAACTGGTTATACTCAGGCCCATAGCTCCGATTTCGATTAGAAGACCTTGAAGAAAACATAATAAACCCCACATTAGAACAGCTGGTTCATGGGCTTAACAGCTGAGCCGACCGCCTCGATAACCTGACTCATCTCATCACATACTGCAACGCCCGACATAGCGTCCCTGTGTGTTCACCGCAGTTCGTGGCGGTAGATCAAGAATGGTGGTAAATCAAAGCACTGAATAATAAGGATTACGTTCACAGACTTCTAAATGCGCTACGTGAGGGTGGCGCTGTATCGGGAGGAGCTACTTCGGTATTTAACTGTGCACGGTTATGTTAATCGAACTGTGATGGACTGCGAACACCGCAGCTTTATTACGCAAGTTTATATTTCTGGGGGGGGGGGGAATAAACACCTCTTTACATTATTACCTCCTGATATTATTTTTAAGGTACAATCTTGATTATTGTGTTTACAAACCAAACATACAAAGTATGTACCATCACTATCCAAAAACATTATTAATATTATCATCATCATCATCATCATCATCCTTGTTATCATCTTTATGCAGAGCATTTACAATTATATACCTGAAACAAACCATGTTTCTAGGGTATATAGTGATGCAGCAGTTCTGTATTTACAATTTGTGCTACTAGTGTTATTATTATTATTATTATTATTATTATTATTATTATTGTCATCATCATCATCATCATCATCCTCCTTGTTATCATCTTTATGCAGAGCATTTACAATTATATACCTGAAACAAACCATGTTTCTAGGGTATATAGTGATGCAGCAGT
>Ga0123352_10000664_pt1 | contig 42299 bp, 42 predicted proteins | sample TergutLab28metaG_FD_89700 | JGI IMG/M metagenome (GOLD analysis project Ga0123352, IMG submission 89700) | Labiotermes labralis P1 segment gut microbial communities from Petit-Saut dam, French Guiana - Lab288 P1 | ecosystem: Host-associated > Arthropoda: Insects > Digestive system > Gut ... | reverse complement strand
TTTGGTTGGCTTGACAAGGCTCGTCGACTTGGGAAAAACTGTGAGCGCTCACTCCATAATTCTCTTCAAATGACTCTTGTGGCTCTCATTTCTGTACTCATAAATAGATTTTGAACAGGCTCTAAAAGAATGTACTTACACTGCTCTCTGCTTGCTTTCCTTTTTTTAGTGTTTCGTTTATACTCATCATGCGATTGACCCCCTACGGCAATGTTTGTGTGATGACTACATTATACCGTATTTTGGAGGGTCTTTCGCCTTTTTTAACTAGATTTTAGCGGGTTCAAGACGGTTTTTGCTTCTGCGAAGTTTGAGTATAATACCTACACAAAAGAAGCATATATGGCAAAAAAATGGGCGTTCGTAAGTGATGTGGCTCGCCCTTTGGCATTGGTAAATTATGGCGGGATATATATGGACACAGATTGCGAACTTATAAAGCCAATCGACAACTTTTTAAGGTGTGATGCGGTGGCCGGGTTTGAGCCTAGCGCTTATGTAGGGACGGCCTTTTTATGTGCACACAAAGAATAAAAAATATTTAGAGAAGTGTTAGATGATTATAATGCAAGAACATTTGTGACAAGAAGCGGTGACTATGATTTACTTACAAATGTAGCTAGTGTTTAATTGCAAAAATAACAGATACCAAAATCAGTCGCTAACCGTTGTAAATAGGCGATTTGTTAATGCCAGCGACTTGCGCAATTAAACACTAGAATGGCAAGTGTACTGTCCAAGCACGGTTTGTTGCAGAACGATATGCTGCAAACTGTCAAAGGTTTGACAGTGTATCCGTCAGAATATTTCAACCCAAAGGATTGGAGAACCGGTGAAGTAAAGATAACAATCAATACACATGCAATTCATCACGAAGACGCATCGTGGCTTAATGACAAGCAGAAGCAAAGCTTGCGCAGGCGCCAACGTGTCAATAAGCTGTTAGGTATAAAATTGGGTGGCGCATGGACTACTTGGAAAAACGAAGGCTGCAGGGCAGTATTTGTAAAAATGCATAAAAAACTAATGAGTAAAAGCTAAAGGAGTTGCATATGTCAGCCTTAGGTAAATTAAAGAAAATATTTGACCGCAATATAAAGTTACGTCTGGTAATTTTATTGATAGGTATAATAATTGGAGCGTCACTTGAAGTGCTGGCCCTATCCTTGATATCCCCGCTAATATCAATACTGCTTAACCCGGAGATGGTGTATGATAATGCCATTATTGCCTGGGTGTACAACTTCTTTGGCTTTAGCAACACAGGAGGTTTCCTGGCATTCTTGACTTTTGTTTTGGCCGGAGTATATCTGTTTCGCGGGTTATATTCACATATGTTTAATCGTATACAGTTTAGGTTTGTAGCTACGCGGCGCATGTCACTTTCAAACCGTATGCTAAAAAAGATTTTGGGGTTTTCATATGTATATCACTCTAATCACAATTTAGCTGAAATGCAAAGGATTATATTAACCGATGTTTCGCAGCTATTTCAATTAGTTATGAGCATGCTGCTAATGGCTAAGGATATGTTTATGATGACGTTCATGCTGATATTTTTGATGATTGTGTCACCTGTCATGACACTGTTTGTGATTGGTTTGGCGTTAATATGTGTGTTACTTTATTTAAAGGCTTTTAGGGGGAGCATAAAAACAGCAGGTAGAAGCGCACGCACAGCTAACATTGCAATGACAAAAAATGTGAACCAAGGGTTGGGCGGCATAAAAGAAGTAAAAATGCTGCGGCGAGAAGGATATTTCGGCAATGCTTTCCGTAAAAACAGCGATGTTTTTGTTGAGGCGGAGACACGTTTTTTAACACTTAGTGCCATGCCTGCGTTGATTATTGAGGGCGTGTGTTTTGGCGGAGCGTTCATGATTTTGGGCATATCCATTTTATTAGGAGCGGATATTGCCAATTTAGTGCCGCAACTAAGCTTGTTTGTGTTGGCGGCGTTTAGAATACTGCCTGCAATTTCACGGCAAGTCAGCAAATATAACCAAATTGTTTATTTATTGCCGTCGGTTAATGCCGTATACAAAAGCCTATTTGAAGAAAACGATGCTTGCGCCATAAGCTTGAATAACCCTATCACGCCCGAAATAACGGGACATGATATCTTGGTAAAAGGTGTAAGCTATCATTATCTTAATTCAAATAATGATGTCTTAAACGATGTGAATATTATCATACCCAAGAATAAATCTGTGGCATTTGTGGGGCCTTCCGGTGCAGGTAAAACTACACTTGCAGACCTAATACTAGGGGTTCTTACACCCGATTGTGGTGGTGTTTATTACAATGGCTACTCAATACACCACAATTTCGAAACATGGAGTAAGCATATTGGTTACATCCCGCAGCAAATATATTTGTTAGATGAAAGCATTATAGAAAACGTTGCTTTTTGCATCGAACATAACGAAATAGATGAAAAAAAAGTATGGCAAGCCTTGAAGTACGCACAATTAGACGATTTTGTGCGCTCTCTGCCGGATGGGCTTATGACAGTGGTTGGCGAACGTGGCATAAGGTTAAGTGGTGGCCAACGTCAGCGCATTGGTATTGCCCGTGCAATGTATCAAGACCCGCCAATTTTGGTGTTGGATGAAGCTACCTCGTCTTTGGATAACGAGACAGAGAAAGCGGTAATGGAAGCGGTAATGGGCTTCCAAGGTAATAAAACTCTATTAATAATAGCGCACAGACTTAGTACAATAGAGCATTGTGATATCGTTTACCGGGTAGAAAATAATACTGTGATACAAGAACAGTAATCACTTCTTTTTTCTTATAGGCTTGCTGCACAGGCTTGTTTGCTGTGCGCTTTTTCTCAACCACAAGCGATTGACACAATTGTGCTTCGTAGTTGCCTAACTTTACATCCATTGCTGCGTATTCCAGCATTCAAATAAAAATGAATCCTTGCAATTTAGACAGAATTTAAGACTGTCCAGCCATTTGATAGTACAATATATTATATAAATAATATGGTTAACACAAAATATGACATGATTGATTGCAATACACCACAAATAAACTAGAAAGGATGCGGATTTTTCCGTAAAACAATCTTATGCATACAACGGATAGAAGAGTCAACTTCAGCTTAAAATATTGCTTAATTGATATGCTTACACTCACGATTTCTTTTACACTGGCGTATTTAGTAAATCCAACTCATATCTCTGGCGATCGCAGAGGTTGGTATACTCTATTGCTGGTTTCATTTAATATTGTCTTTTTTCTGCTTATGATGTTTTTTAGAATGTATAACAAATCTACACTTTTTTTCGCAGACAGAGTAGCGGTAAATACTACGCTATCTTTATTCGGGGCAACTGTGATGATTTTCATGTTTTTATTTATGGCGTACAACACAATTTTTAGCCGTCTGTTTCTATTTATCTTTATTTCGATTAGTTTCATACTGCTAAATGCGCAGAAGCTAATAACGCTAAAAATAAAATCTTTATCAATGTCAAAAATAAAAATCATATATGTAGGCGAAGTACGGTTGTATGATGACTTTATCAGATATTCTCAAACATCAGCATTTGATTTTAACATCTTAGGTTATGTAAGTATTGATGATGAGACTGTAGATGGATTAGCCTGTTTGGGACGGCTAGAAGAGTTTGAGGATATACTAAGAAACAACCCGTGCGATCATGTAATATTCACACAATCATTGTCCGAAAGGCAAGAAATAGGGCATTATTTGAATATGGTAAGCGAAATGGGCATTGTATCAAGAGTCATTTTGGACGTGTACAGGCTTGATACAACAAAATGGTATACAGGTAACTTGGGTGGCTTCCCCATGCTTACATACTATAATAATATGACATTGGACCCGATAGCTTTGGCGGTCAAACGTATAATAGATATAGTGGGAGCATGTGTTGGAATTCTTCTTGCACTGCCTATTATGGCGATAACAGCTATTGCCATAAAGATAGAATCATCAGGCCCCGTTATATTTAAACAAGTGCGCGTTGGGCAAAATGGACGCAGATTTAGCATATATAAATTTAGGTCCATGTATAAAGATGCCGAAAGCCGCTTGGCAGACCTTATGGATAAAAACGAAATGGGAAGTGACGGCAAAATATTTAAAATGAAAAATGACCCTCGTATCACAAAAGTAGGGAAGTTTATTAGAAAGACAAGCATAGACGAATTACCGCAGTTTTTTAATGTACTTATTGGCAATATGAGCTTAGTAGGTACGCGGCCACCAACGATAAATGAAGTTGAAAGGTACGAAAGGCAGCATTACAGGCGTATCAGCATTAAGCCCGGAATAACAGGCATCTGGCAAACAAGCGGACGCAATGAGATACAGGATTTTGAAAAAATCGTGAAAATGGACGTTGAGTACATTGAGAAATGGTCCATACTGCTTGATGTTGTATTAATACTAAAAACCCTTAAAGTGCTTGTTAAGAAAAACGGAGCATATTAGCATTATAAAATAAAATACGAAAGTGATGAGGAGTTAATACATTGGACAAGAAAATAGTAGTTTCAACACCCGAAGAGGTAACAGAGAGGCCACATCTTGATGTAAAAGCAGCTGTAATAGAAACAGGGCCTGTCATAACTGAACCATACGTACTCTCTGTAAAATCTGTATTACGATCTTTAATTGATCATGCCAAATTGATAATAGTCATATGCATGGTATTTTTTGCTGTAAGCGCTGGCGTTGCATTTTTATATATAAACCGTATACGCACCAACACAGGTGTGGCCTCTGCTATGTTAGTGTTTAGATTCCCCAATGCAGAAGAAGGGTTAAACCCATTGGGTAAACCTCTTAATTTCAACAACGCTATTCGCTCACCTTATATAATTGGCAGGGCTATAAACGAATTGGGCTTATACAACAGTAGTATTTCTGCCGATGCTGTGCGCTCTAATTTAACCGTAAGGGCAGTAAATTCTGCACATATTTTAGAAAGTATAAATCTAACAAGAGAAATGGCCAGATTTGTACCATCGCGCATCCAAGACCTGGAGCACATAGTTGCCCACCCTACCGAACATATATTACAAATTAGCCGCAGGGGCAACTTAGCAAACCTTACAGACCATGAAATGGTTAATCTGCTAAACGAGATTGCGATACAATACATCGCCTACTTTACAGACTCTTACAACGAATTTCAATTTTTAGATTTGCAAGCAGGTCAATTTAATCATGATGCTTACGATTATTTCGAGATAGTATCTGTGCTGCACAATGCCATAGACAACATGCGCTCTTATGTAGGTTCACAAATAGATATTGCCCCGCATTTTCGTTCTGCGTCTACACAAATGACTTTCGGCGATATTTATGCAGCACTCACACTAATGCAAAACATAGAGCTTAACCGATTAGACGCATTAATTACAACACATGGCATAAGCCGAAGCAGAATACGAACAGTTACTGTGCTAGAGCACCAAATTACACTTTTAGAAATAGATTTAGAAATGGCAAGGGCTAACGCAGACAATGCGCTGTTGCTTGCGTCAAAAACATATGCATTGGAAGAAGAGTCTGCTAATGATGATGATAGCTCTTATCAACATCGCAGGTTTACTGACGCATACGAAACATTGATGCTGACAGCCATGAATTACGGACAAGAAGCAAATAGGCTTGAGGCGGATATCGCGCGTTACCAAAGAAGAGTAGATGCGCTTAGGCCAACAGGAAATCAAGGCGTCTCTCAAAATGTGCAATTTGTCGAAAACGAGATACCTGCACTTATCGAATCATTGGACAATTGGAACGATATAATTATTGCAACCACTAATGATTATATTAACACAGAAGTATTTGATAATCCCGTACGCTTATTATCACCTGCTGTTTTTATTAACAGCTCTTTTGCCCAATATAGGCAAACTTTTGCGTTTATTGTACTTGTAGGCAGCCTTGCAAGCCTATTTTTTGCAATTTTATTTGTACTATGCAAAGACATTATCGCAGAAAAACCAAGATAAGGGGGCGTGTTGCTTGGTTCGCATTGCTCAGGTAATTGGTAAGGCAATTTTAGGCGGCGTTGATAGTATTATAATGAACTATTACCGCAACATAGACCGCAGTAAATTTCAATTCGATTTTTTTGTAGATGGTCTTGGTGACAATGTTTATGATGAAGAAGTCTCGAATCTTGGCGGGAGAATTTTTAAATTACCGCCATATGAAAAAAGCATGCGTGCTAACTTGCAAACCTTTAGAAAAATTTTGTGTGAAAACAAATATCAAATCGTCCATTGCAATATGAATGCACTTAGTATGTTTTGGTTACGAGAAGCTAAACTTGCAGGTGTTCCTATTAGAATTGCCCATAATCACAGCACCGCCTCCTTTACCGAAGGCAAGAGGGCTATTATAAAATATGTTTTTAGACCCTTTGCCAAAATATATCCAACCAATTTTGCCGCTTGCGGAGAACTTGCGGGCAAGTGGCTTTTTGGTAAAAATGCAATGGGGCAAGTATTTCTTATTAATAATGCAATTGACGTTAACGCCTTTGCGTACAATTCCAGAACACGTGAAAAAATTCGCAGTAAATTAGGGCTCGAAAATCGCTTTGTTATTGGTCATGTTGGACGGTTTGCGCATCAAAAAAACCATGGCTTCTTATTGGATACTTTCAAGCAAGTAAGCAAATTTTGCCCGCAAGCAACATTACTGCTTGTTGGCGACGGTGAAACCAGAGCTGAGATAGAAAGTGCCGCCAAAGACCTGCCTGCTTTATTTTTAGGTAATCGCCGCGACATGCCGGACTTATATCAAGCAATGGATATATTCGTGTTGCCCTCACATTTCGAAGGGTTGCCATTGTCGGCAGTAGAAGCACAGGCAGCAGGGTTGCCCTGTATTTTATCCGAGGCGGTAACACAGGAAGTAGGATTGTCAAAAGATGTAACCTTTCTGCCGCTTAACATACAAAATTGGACAGACGCTATTCTTAAAGCAGAGTCTTACCAAACTACAAAATCCCTACGGAATAGCAACTTACAAGCAATGGAGACATTTGATATAAAAAAAGTAGCAAATAGATTAAGTAATTATTATGAACAGTTACTAAAAGGGGTGCATGATGAAAAAAGTAGCCATAGCAGCGGTTCACTGGAAACATAATCATGGCAGCATGTTACAGGCCCTTGCATTGCAACAAGCGTTGACAGAACTTGGTGTAGACAATGAAATTATAGATATGACAGGCTTACATTCAGAAATAAGAAAAAATCGTATGCCATTTTATCTGCGCCAATTTTTTAGCCCTTCGTTTCTGGCAACTAAAATGGGGAAAATAAAGTTTGAGCTGATATATAAAAAGCGCGTTCACGGGCTTGATATTCGTAAAAAGCGTTTCAATGAGTTCGAGAATCGCTTAACCCTTTCCACACAGCACAAAAGTATCGCCAAACTAACACAGGCATGCGAAGAGTATAGCCATGTCATGGTTGGAAGCGACCAGCTATGGCTGCCAATTAACATTGCCGGAAATTACTACACGCTAAATTTTGTGCCAGATAACATACCTACTATATCCTATGCTACAAGCTTTGGTGTATCCAAAATACCAAAACTATATCATGAAAAATATCGGCATTTTTTAAAACGTATTACTCATCTTTCTGTACGGGAAGAGTCCGGCAAACAACTAATAAAATATTTAACAGGGAAGGATGCACAGGAAGTTTGCGACCCTACCATGCTTTTTGACCAACACGGCTGGACAAGCCTTATTCCAAATAAGAAAAATAAACTTACAGACTATATTTTTTGTTATTTTTTGGGCGGCAACAAGCATCATCGTGAATTTGCCAATGCTCTAAAACAACAGACAGGGCTGTCAATTGTAGCAATGGTTCATATGGAAGAGTATCACCAATGCGATAATAATTTTGCAGACCACGCCATTACCGATGCGGGTCCTGAAGAATTTGTAAATTTGATACGCGGCGCAAGCTACGTATGTACAGATTCTTACCATGGCACGGTGTTTTCGCTTATACACAGTAAAGAATTTTGGACATTAAAGCGGCACAACGATAATTCCGCAATGTCAACCAATACTCGCATAGAGTCCTTACTTGCAAGCTTAGGGCTTAGTGAACGCTATAGCGCCGCGGAAGCAACCACTAATAACAATATGATTGACTATGGTATCGTACACACCCGTTTGCAGCAAAAGCGAAATAAAGCATTTGATTTTCTAAAAAATTCACTGGACGTGCAAGAATGACTCCAATAATTAATAGATTTAAACGCGGCCAATTATTGGTCGATACTAATTTACTCTTTTTTATGTTTGTGCCTCTTATATTGATTGGTAAATTGGTACGTTGGACTCTTATGAGACAGGTACTGGTAGACCAGGGCGTTGGATTTGCCTATTTACGTATGGCTTTCGGTGAACAAATGGATGCACAACCCAACGTCGAGATTATAATAAGGGAATTTATATTGTTTTTTTCCCGATTTGGGCTAACGACCTATTTACAGTTCGAAGTTTTGATTACTGTCTTGTGGAATATTATGATTTTTATAATGCTGCTAAACTGTAAAAAATATACGACATTACTCCAAGCACTTTTTATTGCTTTGTCAGTTATGGTACTTAATCTTTTTACATTTACATTGGCCAAAGAACCCATACAAATGCTGTACTTTATGTTAATTTATCCGGTTCTGTGTAGCAAAAATTTATCTTATTGGCTTAAGTTTTTGCTTGTTTCTGCGATTATTATTTTTTCGGCAATTACATTTAGGCAGTACTTTTATTTTATTGTATATTATATGATTATTGGGCAAATCAGTCTTGCTTTGTTATTGCGCCGCCATAAACCTCTTATTATTACTTTAGCATATATGCTTCTGGTAAGTGCGATAAGCTATTTCACACTTTTTCATATTATGCCGCGCATAAGTTATACTCACTATCACGAATTAATACGGGTGCGGCAAACCACCAGAGGAGTGGGTGCCACATCGGTAATTTCACCATCTACTCGCGTGGATACGTATTTTTGGCTTAGCATCAACTATATAGTTATTAGCCTTAGGCTTCTATTTCCTGTAGAGTTACTTCGTTTAGGCATAAGGTTTTGGCCATATGTTATATATCAGCTTGTTATTACAGGCGTATTTTTACGACGCCTTGCCACATATTCCAAAAGCACGGAAACTGTTAAATTGGCGACCCTTGTCTTTTTTGGTTTTTTTGCTGTAAGCGCAAGCTTTGAACCGGATTTTGGGTCTTGGATTAGACACGAATCTGTTTTATTTCCAATATTCCTTATTATGACAAAGATAAAGGAGGATGGTCATATTGAAGCGAATCTTGCACGTGTTTAAGTTGTTTGGGCGTGGGGGAGCACAAATTCGCACATTAGATATATACAAAAATATTGACCGCACAAAAATTCAATTCGATTTTGTTGTTCATACGCCTGATAAACAGCCTTGTGAAGACGAAGCTATAGCCTTGGGAGGAAATTTTCACAGGATTCCGCCATTTAAAATATACAATTGGCTAAGCTATCGCAGGGCATGGAAAAAAATCTTATTAGAATGCCCGCAATACGATGCCGTCCATATTCATATTACTAATTTTGCGTTTGCGTTTTTACCGCTGCTTACACACATACCTGTGCGCATAGTGCATGCCCATGCCTCATCAGACATTTCTTTGTTAAAACGTATTATAGTCAAAATAACGCGCCCTGCATTATTAAAGCATGCCACTCACTTTTGGGCAGCATCAAAACTTGCGGCATTGTTTGCATTTGGCACTAAACAAAAAAATATTACCATTACTCCAAACCCTATCGACATACAGGCCTACAGGTTTAATGAACAGACACGGCAACGCGTAAGAAAAGAACTTGGGATTGAAAACAATTTAGTAATAGGTCATATTGGAAGGTTTACCACAGAAAAGAACCATGGCTATTTATTTAAAATAGCCAAAGCATTAAAAGACGAAATCCCTAATTCTGTGTTACTGTCTGTTGGGTATGGTCCCAGAATGGAAGAGTATAAAAACCTAGCATCCCAAACGGGACTTGACGTTAAGTTTTTAGGTATGCGTAATGATGTCCCAGAATTACTACAAGCCATGGATGTATTTGTGCTACCATCATTATATGAAGGGTTGGGCACAGTGGCGGTTGAGGCACAAGCATCTGGGCTGCCTTGCATAGTTTCAGATACTCTGCCGGAAGAGTGCAGAATAGTACCTTCTATGGTAACATTTTTGCCTATTAAGGATTCAAATATCAAAGATTGGGTGAGTACAATTATAAAAAACAGCGAATATGAGCGAGTCGATACCTATGAATCTTTACGCGGTTTAGGAGTAGATATTCTTACACAGGCCGAATGGGAAACAAGTATTTACTAGGTAGTGTAAAGTGATTATGAAAGAAGGTTTATCGCATTTGGGGCATTACCGTTGTTAAACCCAGTAAACAAGCGGGCTGACAAGGCGCAACCACTGGTTGCATCTCTGTAAATAGGGGGTAAAACCCTGCATGAAAACAGAATCCCGATTCTGCCTAGCTTTTTGAACGATAAACTCAATTTTCAACGTAAAAACTTTACACTACCATTTACTAAAAGGAGAGGTGTAAATGAAAAAAATATCCGTGATTGTTCCCGTATATAATGCGGAAAAATATCTTGAGCAATGTGCAACAAGCCTTTTGAGCCAAACCTGCCTTGACATGGAAATTATCCTAGTAAACGACGGGTCAACGGATAGTTCCCGCTTGATGTGTGACGGGTATTGCGCCGCGTATCCAGAAATCATAAAAGTAATCCATCAAAAAAACGCCGGCGTAAGCGCGGCGCGAAACGCGGGTCTTGACGCGGCAACGGGAGAATGGATTTGCTTTGTGGATTCAGACGATTGGGTTGAGCCAGACATGATTGAAACAATGCTTGCGCACTCAGAAAGTGCCGACGTTCATATCTACGGTCATTATAAGAAATATTTGTATAAAACGATTACGTGGAAATATTCCAACAATGCTTTATCGGAAGAAACAAAAAAAAATTATCGCCACCAAAAACAAATTCTTATAAACTCCGCTGTTTGGGGAAAATTAATTCGGCGTTCGCTGATTGAGAAAATTAATTTGCGTTTTTGTATCGGTCTGCCGCGCGGCGAAGACCAAATTTTTCTGCTCTATGTAATTCACCACGCCGAAAAAGTTATGCTTCACGAAAATATTTTTTATAACTATCGAATGGTTGCTTCCGGCGCGGTCAACAAATGGAGAGCGGATACAATAGCCGTAGAAAATCTTTTTCAAAAAGAATATTTTGAGTTTGTAGATAAATTTTTTTCCGGTGAAGAAAATCTTCTAATGAAGCAAACCCTCGCCATAGACCAATTATGGATTATAATGCGCGCCCACAAACACCCCGAAGCACATCTGACAAGAAAAGAAATTCTTTCCCGCCTGTGCGATGAAATCAAACGTGAACCGTTAAATTCGGCAATAAAAAAACTTCCTATGACATTCATTCACAAACGAAAACGATTCCCGGTTTATTTATTGCGCATTAGGTTTATAATGCCGTGGTTCGATTTACTTCGTTTTTATGATTGGGTATCTCAGCGAAAAATAACCGGATATATATTGTTCCCGTAGACGCACGAGCCAATGGCATGCCTAGATGAGCGTTTTATTACGCAAAAACAATACGTAATAAATCGCGGGAAAGTAACGCCCAACAAACCATTTTACCCGATACAAAAACACTTGCTTCTGTGTCACATCTATATATGAATTAATACGTTTCATAGTGTTGTATGTCTCAACAGCCTTACGTCTCAAACTTTTGCGTATGTCGCGTTCATCCGGCAAATATTTTCCGCATAAACCATAAGCGTCAAATAGGCGGCTTAAGTATATCCGGTGTGCGATATTAGCAAATTCCGGTTCGGCTACTTGCGTAAAAAAGCGCACACCCTCATACCAGCTATCTAATATGTCAAGCCGCGCAAGTGTAAACGGGCTACGCATTATGCTAATTGGGGATTGGAAATAAGCATATAAATACGCATCGACAATTACAACATTACGCGCACTATATAGAAAGTTGTGTGAAACAAAAATATCTTCATTTATCTTGCCTACAGGGAAGCGCAAGTCTTTCCACAATGATGCCCGCATAAGTTTATTCCAAGGCAAATAAAACAACGGAGCATCTTTGCCAACTTTGCCAAAATGCCGAAGTACAGCTTCTCTACCTGTAATAAGCTCAAATTTATCAGATTTCTTAAAATTATTTTCATTCAAGTTGCCATCATTATCAAATATGACCTTACATATGGATATATCTGCGTCATGAAGAATACAAATATCAAGCATTTGTTTTACATAATGTGCAGAGATATAGTCATCTGAATCTATAAAAACAATCCATTCGCCTGTGGCACATTCAAGCCCGGCGTTGCGCGCTGCCGACAAACCGCCATTTGCTTGATGTATCACTTCAATTTGCGGGTATTTTGCAGCATATGCATCGCATATCTGCCCGCTACTATCTTGAGAGCCATCATTAACTAAAATAATTTGGAGATTTGTATATGTCTGTCGCAGTACCGACTCAATACACCTCTCTAAATATTTTTCTACATTGTAAACGGGAATTATTATAGACACGATATCATTCATACAAACCTCCATAGCCGCTTATTTTTATTATTAAATCATAGAAAAATGCATTTCGTTCCATCAAACGTGCATTTCGTCAGGTCAGTCCCCAAATCATAACTTTCTGTGGTATATTTGCAAAAGTGTCATTGCTGTAACAAATATTCTAAATCAAACCACTCATACTTGCAAGTGCAATATCCAAAACTTTTACGATTTACCATCTCAGCCTGCACATTCCTACTCTATAAAATTATACAGGAATGCATTTACACAAAATCCAAGACATGCTAAAATGAAAAACACAAAACATACAAAAAAATTCACAATAAAACATTTTGACCGAATAAATTACTTGTTTCCCGTTCCGTTAACCCCAAATCCTCTCATTTATGCCTGTGGAGGTATGCTAAATGAAAATAATCCTTGGTGCAGAAGGTAAATATAGTACTATTGAGAAAAACCGTAAGTCATTAGAATACTGCGGATATACTGTTATAACTACAAATACCATTGCACAAGCGCGAGAATATATTACTCGTATAAATCCAGACGCCATTGTACTCGAACATAGGCTATCGGATGGTTTTTTTGGACTCGATTTACTAAAAGAGCTGCGCAAGAAAGATAATGCAACTCCAATCTTGTTAATTTCGGCGCAGAATAAGCAATCTGATATAGCACATGTGCTGCGTGCAGGTGCAAATGATTGTATCTCCAAACATGTAGCGTGTGATGTACTGCTCGCACACATTGAGTCTCTGTTTAGAAATGCACAGCGTGTCCCCGAGCGCGTAACCTGCGGCACTCTATCATTTGATATATTTAGCGCCCAAGCGTTTATTAAGGATGTCAACATGATGTTAAACCCAAAGCAATTTGCACTGCTGCTTTTTTTTGTACAAAACGAAAACAAAGCCATGCATGCCGAATATCTGTACAAAAAAGTATGGGGGGAGCCGATGATTTACAATAAAAATGCGCTTCAAACAATGGTATCGCGGTTGAGAAAAAAATTAGAATCTACAGGTTATTTTATTCACTCGTTATATGGGGACGGCTATGTTTTTAATGCCAAACTAGAATTAAAACAAGCAATAACCGATAGTAAACGCCAGATTATATGAGTTTCAAGTCTCAATTCTTGCAATTTTGACAGAATCACGATTTATCATTGACATTTGAAACCAAAAAATATAATATTTACAAAACAATGGTTGGGAGGTGTGATTATATGATATTATTTGCAACTATGGTTTTCATAGCAGTAGAGAGAAGCCCCCCTCATAATATCAGTCAATGATTATGTTGGAATTGATTTATGGGTGAAGTTACTTATTTACAAAAAATATTACATTCTCGAGAGGAGAAATATTAATGAAGGCTTTGAAACGTAAAGCAGCTACTTTTCTGGTGCTTGTGCTTATAATTACACAAACTCCTATGTTTGCGTTGGCTGATATTGCCAATGATGTGTTAGATGATGCTTTGACATATGTACAAAGCAATGTTGAGGTCGAGCCGTACGCACCTCAGGAAGAGCAGTACTCACCTACAGCTCTTAAGACATGTGACTTGTGCTTCTATTGCGGCGAATGTTTAGAATGTGGAGATTGTTTGGACTTCCGCTTTGACATTTTCAACAATGGTCCGCTTGGATACAGCTCCAGGCCAAATCAACAACTTAATGACGCCAATAGAATCCGCATGTGGGCCGGGTTTGGCCCAACAAATTCTCCGTTGCCACTGGTAGTTGCTGACTCTATAACAGCTACTGTCCGCGGCGGCGGCTGTGCAATGGAATTAGTTAGAGTAAACAGAATGTGGGTAGCCGGTACAGGCTGGGTAAACCAATTTAACTTTATAGATGTCGACAAAAATGATTCATGGGAATTTATCGACCTAACCATTACCGTACGCGGCGAAGTTTATGAAGTGGTGTTACACAATGGCAATTATGTATCAGTTTGTGTTTGTGATTACTGCTTCTACTGCAGCGAGTGTTTAGAATGTGGCGAGTGTTTAGATTTCCGTTTTGACATTTTTAACAATGGCCCGCTTGGATGTCCATCAAGACCAAATCAACAACTTTACGAAGCCAACAGAATCCGCATGTGGACAGGGTTTGGCTCAATAAGCCCATCTGCTGGTACTCCCGGTGGCAATTCTCCACTGCCTTTGGCAGTTGCAGACTCTATAACAGCTACTGTGCGTGGCGGCGATTGCGCAATGGATTTTGTTAGAGTAAACAGAATGTGGGTAGCCGGCACAGGCTGGATAGATAACTTTAACTTGATAGATGTCAGTAAAGACGCTTCGTGGGAATTTATCGACCTGACAATAACTGTTCACGGCGAAGTTTATGAAGTAGTATTACACAATGGAAACTACGTAGCAGAGTGTGATTGTGAATATCCGGATGATTGTGAAATTTGTAATCCACACCTTGGATATTTAATTATTTCTGTTGACCCAGACCCTGCCATAGTGCAGCGCGGCGGTACTGTTGAAATTACGGTTACAACCCAAAACATGCCTGATGGCGCATGGATTAACGTAAGTAACTTCTGGCTTAACGGTGTTTACATTGTTAACCCAACCAGGCTTTACGTTGTAAACAACCAAGTAGTCTTTACCCTTGAGGCAACGGCAACTGCACCGCTGGGTAGTCATGGCAAGGCAGTATATGCGCAGATAACTGACCAATGGGGGAATTACGTCATTCTCGATCACATGGGCTTTGTGCTTATTGTAGAAAAAGCAGACGACTGTGCAACCGGCTACGAATGGGTACGCATATGGGCTGCAGGGGCTTATGATTACGAAAGGGACTATCATAAGTTATTTTTGAAAGAACAAAGACATGGAGTTGGCAGCGCGTTTGTTACAAGTCGTTGGCGGCGTTCAAATCCATTAAATGCAACCGGCCCGCCAAGCGCACCTAATCACAGCACTACCGGTGATAATCAGTTTACAGGTGTTGGGTTGTTTGTAGATGGCGTTTCTTATAAGTTTGGTTATGAGCAAAACGATTATCGTCGTATTTACAGACAATCAAACCGTGACCTGCCTGATATGACTGTAACAGAAGTAACATGGACTATGAGATGGCATTATAAAGGTGCTGAAGCTTACTTGACCAATGTCCTGCTTACTGACGGCACAGTGGTGGAAAAATATTTTGTTGGTGAACTCTTTAACAAAGTATACGATAGTAGGGACCCTAATAATCCTGTGGGTGGATATGCCGCATATGGTTTCAAGTTTGAGTTTGAAATAGAAGGCAACTTTCTCCATGCAGGGATTTGGTTCCCAGAGCATATTGTTAGTGCAGAGGGTCTTAGACTTGTAGACTTTACCGAGAGTATTCACAATGGGTCAACCGACCGCACCGGGTGCCCAATTGAAAATACAGGGCCTAACCCACATCGAACATTTACTCTTTATTGCTCTGGATTTAATGTTGTTGCAATGTCTGGATGGTACAAACAACCTGTACAACTGTGTGACTGCTGCTAACAACAAGTCTACAACTGGAAAATGGCAAGTTTTTGCCATTTTCCAGTTTACTTATTAAGAAATCAGGAGGTTAATCCTAATGAAGAAATTAATCAAAAAGATAATGCCCTACAAGGCTTATTTTGCATTAAAAAGTAACCCTATTCGCCGATATAAAAAAGCTAAAGAATGGGATAGGCAGAACGGAGCATACTGTAGAGACGCTGTAAATTTAGGGCAACGACTTTTTTTATTGAACACCCCGCAACATACAAATTTAGGTGACCTTGCCATAGCCGAAGCTGAGATTGCTTATTTGAAATGTATACTACCAGATGAGCCAGTAGCAGATATAGGTTATATTGCCAACAATATCTTTGGATTGGATATTTTAAAGAAAATTATCCCTAAAAATGCTCTTCTGCTTTTCAATGGCGGCGGGTATATTGGTACAGACTGGACAATAGAGGAGGAGGCTTTCCGTCAGGCGGTAGCCGAATTTCCAAATAATCGAATTGTGTTATTCCCCCAGTCAGTTTATTATTCCAACAACAAAAGAGGTAAAGAAATGTTGGAATTTTCTAAGTGTGTGTATGCCCGACACAAAGATCTTCATCTATTTGCCAGAGACAGGATTAGTTATGCCTTAATGAAGCAATATCATCCTAGTGCAAATGTATATTTGGTTCCGGATATTGTATTAACAATGGAGTATACTGCTGCGGAGGTAAGACGCAGTGGAGTTCTTATGTGCATGCGTAACGACAAAGAAAAATTAATTGCTGATACTGATATTTTATATATAGAAAAAATATGCAAAAAGTATGGCCGTATCGAGTATACAGATACTATTGCATTTGACTATAAAGGAGAAATAAACAGCAATACGCGCAGCCCTCTTGTAAAAGCAAAACTGCAGCAATTTAACAGGGCAAGCCTTATTGTAACCGACAGGCTTCACGGCATGATATTTGCAGCAATAACTGGCACGCCTTGCGTAGCACTTAGTAATCATAATCATAAAGTAAAAGGATTGGCCGACTGGATAAAGGACTTGAAATATATAAAATATGTCGATAGCATTAGTGAATTTGAGGCGGCAGCAGTAGCAGTGACTTCCTACGGGCCAGGGCAATTTGACAAGAATATATACCTACCGTATTTTAGCGAGCTTGAAAAAACTATCTGCCTTCCTTTTTTATTGCAACCTTTTTGACTTTTTTGTATAAGTTAGTTCTCGCTAAAAATTTTTTCATATGATGTATAATAATAGTTTTAGCAGAACTGGGAAAGTATTTATCGAAGAGCTCTTTTTCACTTAATTTATTAAGGTCGTTAAAAAACGGCTCTCTTTTTTTACTATAAGGAACACTTTCAAACATCTCCTTTACTCCTTTGACAATTTCATCAGGCGAAACTTCTTTATATCGAAAGTTGGACTTTATTTTGTTAAATAAGTCCGTTCCCTTTTGAGTATGAATTAGAACACAGGTCGTACCCTTGTTATCATCAAGCGTACGATCAAATTTTTCCGGAAAGCTACAGTCCCAAATTGTGAAATCACAACGCCTGCATCTTTTTGTGAAATTGCATTTATAACAAGAAGGCCGCACAGCTACGTTTTCAAAAAACGAGCGCATGAACGGGTCGGCTTCTATGCCTGCATAATACTGTTTATTGCCTGCTTTAATGCAAATGTTTGGATATTGATACCCATATCTGCTCTTGTCACGAAATGACGCCGATGTTATTGGCGATGAATTGAACTTGTTCTTTTTGTAGGCTAAGTATTTTTTCCAAACAAGGGGCGATGGAACGGAACGGCAAACCAAGTCTACGGTATATAAATTTTTATAGCCTTTCCGCAAAAAACATATTAACCCTTCGATTTGACAGGGCGTGCCACTGAAACCAACTAATCTTCCAGCATCCAAGAACTTCTTAGCGTGAATGTAGCTATCTCCCATATCGCTTTGAACATACTTGCTTCCTCTAAATTTATAGAGTTCATTACAACTCTCGACATAGGTATGACACACGTTTAACTGTTCATCAAAAGAGGCACCAAAGACAACTCCGCCATTTTCAATTATGTATTGAGCAATGGGTGTAAAAGCACCGCCAGAAGTGCTTTCATTACGGATCGCTTCGTTCTTGTTGTTGACAATATAGGCGTTCTGCTGAAAAATATTTTCCTTATCCGCATTTACAATAGGACACACATGGTCACAAAGACCGCAGTCAGTACATGTAGCCGCATTCACGACAGGATACATAAATCCTTCATTATCAGGCTCAATTGCAATAGAGCTATTTACGCATATTTTTGCACAGGCTGTACATCCGCAACAATCTGCTTTCTCAGTGATGCTAATCATGGCATAACCTTCTTTCATTTTCTTGCTATATTTTAACATACATTGCTAAATTTCAAAAGAGGTCTGTTTGAATTAAAATTTGTAGATATATGTAAAATCAGAGAAAGAGGTGGCATTATGGACAAAAACTTAATATCAGTAATTGTACCTGTATACAAAGCAGAGGCTTATTTAGAAGCTTGCGTCAATAGCATACTTGCGCAGACCTACACCCAGCTGGAAGTTATTTTGGTGGATGATAGTTCGCCGGATGGTAGTGGAACACTTTGTGATTTAATGGCAGAAAGAGATGCACGTATTCGGGTACTACACAAGGAAAATGGAGGTGTATCCAGTGCCAGAAACGCTGGACTTGACATTGCACAAGGCGAATATATAGCTTTTGTTGACAGTGATGATACGATTGACAACGATATGTATGAAAAATTATATATGCGCTTAAAGGAAACGGGCGCGGATATGGGGGTTTGCGGTTATAAAATGGTGTATAAAGAATATAAGCGTATGAAACGAGTACCAGTAGAACGCGTGTATAGCGCTAAACAAGTGTGGGAGGGCTATATGAACGCCTTCCGGTCTTACTACACTATATTTTCAAGTTCATGGAATAAATTAATAAAAAAGGATATAGTGGAAACACACCGTTTTCCAGAATGGCTTCGCACAGCTGAAGACGGATGGTTTATCGCCAATTGTGTTACCGATTGCCATAATTGTAGATTGTATGCCATACAACTATTTTATAGCGCATAACCCTAATTCAATAAGCAATAAAAAGGATTCATTTGACAATGCAAATAAATTATTGGTGCATATTGCGACACATATGAAAAATGCATTTCCAGAAAATGTGATAGAAATTGATAATATAATCAAATGTCAAGTAGCGGTAAACATGACCGTTCAAATACACAGTTCAATTATTAAAAAATATGAAAAGCCACATAAGTTAAAATGGAGGGACGTAGCGGGGCTGTATTTTCAACCGTGTAAATGTCAACAATCCCTACAATAAAAAAATCCAGAGTTTGCGTTTATTTGTCAAAAAAAATATGCTCATTGGGACTATATAAGCATATCAATCGTCTTTTCTTTAAACATATCAAACATCATGCGTTGTAACTTGCTTACGGTATCATGTAAAAGGCAGTGTTCTTTGTCTTTACAGTCTTCGCATGGGGTTCTGCGTTTCGAACATTTTTTAACAAACAAATCTTCATCAACTGCATGCAAAATATCAAACAAACTAACGATATTCGGCTGTTTTACAAGTAGATAACCTCCACTTCTTCCTAGCACACTACGCACAATTCCAGCACGCTCTAGTTTTTTTAAAATTTTGTACGCAAAGTCAAGCGGCATATTATCGCTACTGCAAATGTCTTTAACCGTTTTTTTCTCCATGCTAGAAAGTGCATGAACCGCTCTAATTGCATATGTCTGCTCACTAGTTAAAATCATAGCTCTTCCTTCCAAGTCGTCACTTATGTATTTATGTGCTATTATAATTGCATTAGATATTCCACAATACACCCAATAGTATAAAAAATCAAGAAGCCACAGACTGTAGCTCCTCGATTAAATTTACTTAATCAACTTTTTTTCAATGGCAATGCGAATAGCATCTATATTACTGTTGGCACCCAGCTTCAAATATATTGATTGCAATACTTTTTTTACAGTATTAATGGATAAATGTTGATTCGAGGCCATTTCTTCCTGAGAAAGACCATGGTACATATCTCTTAAAATTTCCATTTCTCTATGCGATAACTGAACTTTATGCTCATTTCTGAACGCACTCATTACAATAGCAATTTTCTTTTCGTAAATTGTTGCCCTACGGTCAATTGCTTTAAGCCATTCTTTAGGGATTTTACAAGTCGTTTGTTTTAATGCGGCAACTACCAATGGATGCAACTCTTTGCCCCGCTCTATGAATGTCATTTCAAGAACGCCTTCAAATGACATATTATATGCATCTTCAAAATTTTCAATGGCGCCTTGGGAGTCTCCTGTTTTTATTCTAGCTATGGCACTAAACAATAAAAATTGTAATTCTCCAAATAAGAATCTTTCATGCTTTTTTCGAGGATAAGAATTGCATAAAAGTGTAAGAAGCTGGTGGTAGTTTTGGACAGATAAGTTGTATAAAGAGCTAACAATCAACTCTCTAGCTGGTATACGTATCCCGGGTGCCGCCTCATACTCATTCATAACCAACCACTGTGGCACTTTCTCTGGAATCCCAATTCGGGCATAAAATGCCCCGATATATAAATCATAATATAATTGTCGATTAGAAAAATTTGAATTATCCAAATAAGAACGCATACGTTTCAATATTTCCTTAACCAAAAGTATATTACCTTCTTGCATTGCGATACGAAGAAGATAATTTTCTGCCATTGCTGCAATGCTATACTGGTTGTTTTCCTGAGCCTTCGTGATTGCTTTGTGGGCATGATTTCTTGCTAATTCAGCCTGATTTTTAAAATACGCACACTCACAAGCAACAAGGTCATCATAACCAGCATACACCTTATAATGAGTTTCTTCTATATACAAAGCAGTTTGTCTTGCAGCATCCATAAATTCATCCAACTCATGTAATGCTGCACCTTGTCCCACCGTGCAGGCAAAAGAACGGATATCTGCATTAACGAAGGCCACTGTTGTTTCTGCAGGCGTAATAGACGTGAGCTTAGAATATTCTACCGATTTTTTTAAATACGCCGGACCTTTATACTTATGCGTATACGTACATGTATACATATCTATATATGCCAAGGTACTGTAAGAAGTATAAAGAAACACATACGCAAGAGAATCATCCACATTTTCCCATTCTTCAATAACAGCTAAAGCTCGACTAGTTGCTTCTTCATATTTTCCCATTCCCGCAAGTAGGAGAGGTGTAAAAAAATTCTTTAAAAATAAAAGAGCTGGATATTGCTGCCCTTTATCATCCTGGCGCAAGTTTTCTATGATATTAAAAAAATATTCACTGGTATCACGTGGGAAATTAAATGGATAAGAAAAAAGCATTTTAACCATTACGTCAAACTCATTCAATTTTGCATAATAATTTATTGCGTCCAAATAGAAACCATTATCATTGCACCATTTGGCCGCCATTTGATATGTCTCCTTTTTCTCTTCACAGGATAAAATGTGCTGCTTGCTTAGCAAAAATTCTAAATATAAAGGGTGAATTTTAATATCATTAGTTAAACCACTAAACCATATAAATGAAGCCAGCCCAGACCCATTTTGTGAATATTTCATCTCAGTTACTACTTCATTAGAGAGTTCTTGCATCGATGCCGCAGGCAAATTGGATAGCAATGATAGCTTGACCAGTATTTTTTGGATACGGATGGGGAAATCATTCCATGCCTCATGTTCTAATAATTTTAAAATATTCTGCATCATAGTATCTAAAGCATATTTTAAGTTTTTAGGTGTTTTTTTTAAAATCGTTGCAAGCATATTTATAGCCAATGGCCAGCCTTTTGTCTTCTCAAGTATTAATAATATTTCTTGTTGAGAAACCGCTATTGTTTGTTGCAAGAAAAAAGCTTCTGTTTCTGCAGAAGTAAAAAGCAATTCATCTTCTATAATTATGTGAACTTTACCTTTTGATAGCAAGGAGACAGCATTGATATCAGGTTCATTCCTTGAAAGAATAATTATACACACACCAAGAATTTGCAAGTACGCGCAACGTTCAATAAAATCAAGTACTTCTTTTGACTGTATCAAGTGAAAATCATCAAAAACAAGGAATATTTTTTGAGATTTATTTTCGATTTTTCGTATAATTTCTGCAAACTGCTTAAAACGGGCCATGGTTTCTGGAAAGCCAAACTCTCTTAGCGTTGTTGCCATCTCTGGATAATTACTGTATACAACATGCACGTAGTTTTCCCAAAATCTTGAACTTATATTGTCGCTATCGGTTAGCTGTACCCACCAAACAATAGCATTTTGTTGCTTAATATAGTGATACGCTGCTTGGGTTTTGCCATATCCAGCACCTGCAATTACATAAACTAATTTATGAGCAGACGCTTGTTCAAAAAGATTATAGACACGATTACGTAGTACATAGGATGTAATCAAACTCAAATCATTCGAGTTATTTATCACAATACCATCACTCCTCATATGTTTATTTTGCACTTCTATCTCAAAAAAAATGCAAAATCCAGTTTGGTTTTTTCTTTTTTTACTGCTTGTTTCCCCACCCTAAAATCACCTGGCAGGAATCCTACCAGGTGATTTTTGCAAATTATTTATCAAACGCTGGGTTAATAGCATACAGGTTCTTTCTATCCAGTTTCTCTTTAGTAATTTCCAAACACTCTCCAAACCGCTGAAAATGTACAATCTCCCGCTCTCGCAAGAAAATTATCGGGTCGCGCACATCTGGGTCGTCCACCATGCGCAAGATATTATCGTAGGTTACACGGGCCTTTTGTTCAGCAGCAAGATTTTCTACCAAATCCGCAATAACATCACCTTTAGACTGCATGCCCGCCGCGCTCCACGGTGTGCCGGATGCTGCCGAAGGGTATATCCCAGTGGTGTGGTCTACAAAATAATCTGCATACCCACCCGCTTTTATTTCATCAACTGTAAGGTTACGGGTTAACTGACAGACTATAGTGCCAATCATTTCTAGGTGCCCAAGTTCCTCTGTGCCTACGTCCGTAAGCAGAGCGCGCAACTCTGGGTACGGCATGGTGAAACGCTGGCTAAGATACCGCAGCGACGCGCCCAACTCGCCGTCAGGGCCTCCATATTGCGTTAAAATAAACTTCGCATACATAGGGTTTGGGTTTTTGATTTTTACAGGGTATTGCAGTTTTTTTTCGTACACAAACATACGCTATACCTCCCCTTCCCATGGCCATGGGTCGTAAACCCAGCTGTTGTTGGTCTGCTGCGGTTGGGCTTCTTTTTTTGCCGCGGCTGCCTTTTGTCTGTACTCGTCATACAGTTCTTGGGTATTTGCGTCGTCGGGGTTTACGTCCAGGTATAATTTTAGCTCAAAGCAGACAAAATCCAGCTTCATCCAGTTTGTCATTGGTGTGCATGGTAGTGGTGTACGGATGTCGAAATCGCCAAATGGCAAATCCAACTCTGGAAACAATGTACCACGGATAATTGCATCATCGTCTGAATAACGCTTGGTGAAGCGTTGCGCCGGTACGTACGGATACGCAATAACCGCGCTTTGGTGCATGTGAGACATGTGCGCCCTCCTAAAATAAGTAGTATCACAGTATATGGCGGAGGCGCAAAATGGGTTGCTTGTATCACAAAATTTTAGCTACGCATATGATGTACAATGAGAGAGGGGCAGCGCCCCATTTAAATAGGAGGGGAACGTCTTGTTCGACACACAGATATCTGCTTTGCTGTCAGGGACATTATTCAGAAAAATTTTGAACAACGAACAGCTTTCCCTGTACGAATTTAATTTTCTTGCAAGTGTTCTTATAAATAATAATATTCCATTTGACACTGCTTTTGCCGCGGGGACGAGGAAAAACCCTGCTTCGTTGCAACTTACGATACATTTAAATCCTTCGGCTACGTTAGTGTTTGTAATATCGCTGGAGCCAGGGTCTAGTGTGTTTTCGCCAAGCCCGTAAAAAATCATGCATCCAATTCTGCTGCCTGCCGCACAAATTTATCCGGGTCGGTAGCATGTATTTTTCGCAATTTTTTAATCACGTCGTCGTCCAAGTATGTCTTTATCCCTTTGGCTGCCCCGCGGCGCATAAAAGGGCTTGAGTCATCCAAAAAGTCCAGCAATATCTGCCGGATACTGCTGCTTCGGATTACGGAAATTGCAATTACAATGGACTCTTTGGCTTCGCCATGCACTATTTCCAATGTTTCGCATAGCAATGGCAGTACTTGTTGCCCCAGGTTTTGGGCAAGAGCCAAAGCCGTTATGGCAGAAAGATATTCGTCATCCCCAGTTAAATATGGCTTTGTAATTTCCAATAAATATGGCGGACGCATTAAGATTAGTGCTTCCAGGCAGTCTGCTAAAACTTCCGGCACTTCTTCGCCCGGGAATTTTAGCTTGACGGCCAAAATTGCTGCGCCGCCCGCATCGCCCAAAATGCCTATTGCTTGTGCCGCTGCTCTTCGGGTTTGAGCTTTGACAAATGGGCGGTTTATAGGGCTTGTGGGTATGGCTGGTTCTTCGTCAAACAGTAAAATTGCTAACTCGTATAAAGAGTCGGAATCCACCCCGGCCAAAGCAAGCGCGGCTGTAGCACGTAGGCCAATTGCCAAATCCTCTGGCGTTGGGCCAAGTTTTGCGATTTGAACCGTGCGTACAGCTTTTTTTAGCGTATCAATACCGGCTACAGTACCAATTTGGCCAAATGCTTCTGCAATGGTAATGCGAATATCGCAAGTTTTATCATGCTTTTTTGGGTCTTGTTCCAGCCAATTATAAAGGTCTGCAAGACATGGTGCTACAGACGGGTGGTTAAGCTTTGCCAATTCTTGCACCGCTTTCACAGACGCCAGCGTGAAGCCCTTTTTTGCGCAAGCAACAAAAGTTTCTATAGCTTGCTCTGTTGGCATATCTTTCGCATTTTTAATAGTTTGCAGGGTCTTTTCATACCCGCCTGTTTTCATGATAAAACTGTGCCTTTAAACTTAGCCACAGATGCTATATCTTTGTCGCCGCGGCCGGACAAGTTGACCACTATAATTTGATCTTTTCGCATAGTTAGCGCAAGTTTTTTTGCATATGCTACGGCGTGCGCACTTTCTATTGCCGGGATAACACCTTCTAAGCGCGACAAATACTCAAATGCATCTACAGCTTCTGCGTCAGTAACAGCAACATATTCTGCGCGCTTTAAATCTGCAAGATAGGCGTGTTCCGGCCCAACGCCGGGGTAGTCAAGCCCTGCAGAAATGGAATACACTGGCGCGATTTCACCATTTTCGTCTTGGCGGAAATATGTTTTCATACCGTGGAACGTTCCTACTGTTCCACTGGAAATTGCTGCGGCAGATGTTGGGCTGTCAACACTGTCACCAGCCGCTTCGCAGCCTATTAATTTTACGGTAGTATCTTCGATAAAATCGTAAAATGCTCCAATTGCGTTACTTCCGCCGCCTACGCAAGCTATTACGGCGTCTGGCAATTTTCCTTCTGCACCTTGCAGCTGCGATTTTATTTCTTCCCCAATTATTTTTTGGAAATCACGCACCATAGTCGGGAATGGGTGCGGGCCAACAGCCGAACCTAATAAATAGTACGCGTCATCGGCAGCCGCAACCCATGCCTGCATTGCTTCATCTACCGCGTCCTTAAGCGTCATTGTGCCGCTGGTTACAGGGTGGACTTTGGCACCCATAAGCTGCATCCTAAAGACATTAAGAGCCTGCCTTTCGATGTCTTCTTGCCCCATGTAAATTTCGCATTCCATATCCATCAACACAGCAGCAGTTGCGGTTGCAACACCGTGCTGTCCTGCACCGGTTTCTGCAATTAGACGGGTTTTGCCCATTTTTTTTGCAAGAAGTGCCTGCCCCAACACATTATTTACCTTGTGCGAGCCAGTATGGTTCAGGTCTTCGCGCTTTAAATAAATTTTTGCACCGCCTAAATCGGCGGTCATTTTTCCTGCAAAATAAAGCATTGACGGCCTGCCAGCACAGTTTTTTAACAAATCTAAAAACTCTTGCTGGAACTGCGCATCATTTTTGTAGAACTCGTACCGTTCTGCCAGCTCTTGAATCGCGCCCATAAGGGCATCGGGGATGTATTGCCCACCAAAATTACCAAATGTTCCGTTGTTGTTCATGTCTTATCCTCCTTAAATAATAGCCCCATTATAACAAAGCGCCCTCGACAAAGCTTAATAGCCTTATCAAGGACGAATATTTTTTCAAATAATCCGCGATGCCACCTCTGCCCTCGGCAGTCCATTTAATAACCCGCATCTTTGTCAACGGTTTCCAATATTTAATTTTTACGAAGTATGTCATAACAAATTTGCATTGTCAAGATGTTTTTCTTATGCCCAAAAAAGTGTTTGATTTTCCTGCAATGATGCTCTACAATAGTTTTGTTGGAGGGATATAGACAATTAAGTTGAAAATGGTCTCAAACTTTGCCAAAAAAGCGCATGATACCGCGCATTTTTCGTCTCATTTTCAACTGTTTTCAACGTAAATTGCTATAGTATGTATATTTTAGACGTTTAGCGGAGCTTAATCAGGGGGTATATCTCCTAGGTTCGTCGGCAATATGGCTTTAGAAGCATGGCTGATTGCTATGCCTTGTTAAGTGTTGCCATTTGCCGATGATTATAATGATTAGGCTGGCTGTGGGCGTTTCGTCCACAGCCTATTTTATTTTGGGGATTTTATTTTAGGAGATGAGATAATGAATAAATGGAACATGGAGAAACTTGGCGTGGCGGTTGATATGGCAGGATGCCCGAATAATTGCCGCCACTGTTGGCTTGGCAAACAAAAAAACGGAAATATAAGCATTTGCGAATTTCGCAACATTGCGGCACAATTTAAGGACTGGAAAGATGAAAGCGGAAAAGCAATCGACAAACTTGGATTCTCGACATGGCATCGTGAGCCGGATTTCCGCGACGATTATCGCGAATTGTGGGAGTTGGAAAAAGAGCTGTCTTCGCCCGGCATGGTACAGCGGTTCGAATTGCTTTCTATTTGGCGATTGGCACGTGATAAAAGCTATGCAAAATGGGCGGCGGATGCCTTTAGCACTCATGCCGAAAATGGCAAACCTGTATGCCAAATCACGTTTTTTGGTATGGAGGAAGCAACCGACTGGGGCGTAAACCGTAAGGGTGCATTCAAGGACAGCATTTTGGCAACAAACAGACTTCTTGATGCAGGCATTGCCCCACGCTGGCAGTTGTTTGCTACAAAACGCGGGCTGGGCGATTTCGAGTTGTTTACATGACTTATTTATGAACTTGACCTGATTAAGCGGTGCGAAGCAATTGGTCAAAAATTCGATGTGTTTGTAAATTTTTTTTCACCCGAAGGCAATGGGTTTTATATTGACGATGAAACTCTTGAAGAAGGCGATTTAGAAAAAATTCCGCAAGGGCTGGTTGATATTTGTCGCGATGGCATAGATGACCTGGGCCAACCCGAATATACTTTGCTTAATGAATTAGCAAACGATGATTCGCCGCCAAATTTAAGTGCAAATATGTATTACATTTCAATTAATGCCGATTACGATACTTACCCAAACATTGCAGAAATCGCGCCTTGGTGGCGGTTGGGCAATCTCAAAACAGACGGCGTAGATGCCATCATAAAAGCGTATCGTGATGAAACTACCCCCGGTATGAAAGCAAACAGGCAGTTGCCTGTTTGCGAATTGGCGCGGCGGTATGGAGTAAAAAATAGTAAGAAAATATACGACAGGGGCGACCTTGTGTGCCGCTTCATGCACCAATGGGGTGTTGATTATATGGAGGGGAAACATTAAATTATATATAAAAGGAGGTTTGGGCTCAAAATGAGCCCAAACCAACTTGCATTTATGCATAGTCACCAAGTTCCGTTGGATAATCTCCGTTAAAATACGCCATGCACAACCCTTTGTACTTTCCTTCCAGCGGCAAATTAACGGAATTAACCAGCCCATCGATGCTTAACAACGCTAAAGAGTCCGCACCCAAAATTTCGCGTATTTCTTCAACGGAATATTTTTGTGCCATCAATTCGTCTGGCGAATCCATATTAATGCCGTAATAGCCAGGGTATTTAAACACTGGGGATGACACACGCACATGAACCTCTGTTGCGCCGACCTCTTTCAACAGTTGCACGACGCGTTTTAGAGTGGTACCGCGCACAAGCGAATCTTCTATAACCACTACGCGCTTGCCGCTTACAATACTGCGCACGGCAGACAATTTCATTTTTACGCCAAGCTCCCGCAGTTCCTGAGAAGGTTGGATAAATGTGCGGGCTACATATCTATTTTTGATAATCCCAAGCTCGTAGGGGATTTTCATCTCTTCCGCATAGCCGATTGCCGCGCTAACGCCGGAATCCGGCACGGCGGTAACAATATCGGCCTCTACCGGAGCCTCAATAGCTAGGGTTTTCCCCATTAATTTGCGGGCGGTGTGTACGTTTACCCCGCAAAGATCGGAGTCCGGGCGGGCAAAATATATAAACTCCATGCTGCAAAGGGCATGAGAAGTTACATCTGTGTAGGATTCAACAGTCATTCCATTATTGTTGATAATAACAATTTCGCCTGGGTTTACATCCTGCAAAAACTGTGCCCCAACTGTGTCAAACGCACATGTTTCACTTGCTACAACAAAGGCCTTGCCCATTCGCCCAATTGACAGAGGGCGAATACCATTGGGATCCAGGGCGGCAATCATTTCGTTGGGGGTTAAAATAATGTAGGCGAATGCGCCTTGCAAGCGGCGCAGGGCGGCCTTCACATCATCCACAAAATTGCCGGACTGCCCACGTTTTATCAAGTGCGCAAGCACTTCTGAATTAGAGCTGGATTGAAAAATGCTACCAGATTGTTCAAGTTCACGCCGCAAAATATGGTTGTTTACCAAGTTTCCATTTTGGCAAACGGAAAGTGATGAGTTCTCGAATTGGTATAAAAACGGCTGAACATCGGAAATTTGGTTGCGGCTTGCGGTTATGTGGCGCACATGGCCTATTGCAGCAGTACCGGGCATAGTATCCAAAATTTCTTTGGTAAAAACCTCGGAAACCAAGCCCAGACCGCGATATTGAATAAAATCATTACCGTTTTTTACTACAATTCCTGCACCCTGCTGACCACGGTGCTGCAAAGAGTGCAAGCCATAATAGGCTAAATGTGCCGCAGATTCATCCGCACCCCAAATGCCAAAAATGCCGCATTCTTCTGTTAATCCCTTTATTTCAGTAAGCATGGAATGGCTTCCTCCCAGGTTTTTTGCATTTCCGCTACCGATAATTCTATTGCGGAATTGCCGTTTACAGCTATTATCATTTGACCTGAACTATTAACCGTGCCGATGCATATTGCGGCAGGCGCAAGCTTTTCAAATGCGGCTTTGTTTGCCGGAGATATGCTCAATATGAAACGAGATTGACTTTCGGAGAATAGTAGCACGGCATCATCTAAAGGAAGATTAACCGACGCGCCCAAAGTGGTATCGGCGAAAAGTGACTCGGCCAATGCTACGGCTATCCCGCCCTCTGAAATGTCATGTGCAGAATTTACAACGCCTGCTTTTATTGCGTCTAGCACTGCCTTTTGATTTACTTTTTCCGCCTCAAGATTTAGCGACGGCGGGCGGCCTTCTATTTTCCAGTTTTGCATAACTTGCAGCTCGCTGCCACCAAATTCGGGTTTGGTTTCACCAATGATATAAATCAAATCGCCATCATTTTTGAAAGTTTGTGTAGTTACATGCTTCAGGTCTTCAACAAGCCCGACCATACCAATTGTTGGCGTTGGATAAATTGCAGAACCGCTGCGTTCGTTGTACAGCGACACATTGCCGCCAATTACAGGCGTGTCAAGTGCCAGGCAAGCTTCCGAAATACCGTCAATGGCTTGCTCCATTTGCCAGAAAATTTCTGGGTTGTCGGGGCTGCCAAAGTTCATATTGTCAGTTACTGCAAGTGGGGTTGCGCCGCTTGCCACAATGTTACGCGCCGCTTCGGCAACTGCAATTGCCCCGCCAACACGCGGGTCAAGATATACATAGCGTCCGTTGCAGTCTGTTGTCATGGCAAGGCCCTTGTTTGTGCCGGGAACGCGGATTACCGCAGCATCCGAACCGGGGGCGACTATGGTGTTTGCCAGTGCTTGCGTGTCAAATTGCTGGTATGCACATTTTTTGCTTGCAATGGATGGCTGGGCGAGAAGGCGCAGTAACGTAGAGGACGCCGCCCTCGGCGTACCGTTGTTCACCATGTTATCATTTGTACATGGGACGCCGAGGGCGGCGTCCCCTACGTTGTAATATTCCGCAACGCGTGACGGCTTATGATACTCCGGGGCTTGCTCTGCAAGGGCATGTGCCGGTACATCGGCCACAACTTCGCCTTTGTGGAATATACGCATTATTCCGTCACTTGTAACCTTGCCTATGTCTACCGCGTTCAGTCCATATTTATTGAAAACATTGCGAACTTCATCTTCGCGGCCTTTTTCAATTACCAGAAGCATACGCTCTTGCGATTCAGAAAGCATCATTTCATATGCAGTCATATTTTCTTCGCAACAAGGAACCAGATCTAAATTCAGATTCATACCCATTCCGGCTTTGCTTGCCATCTCGCAAGAAGACGAAATTAGCCCTGCCGCACCCATGTCCTGGATACCAACAAGCGCAGGGTGTTTCACAATTTTCAAACAGGCTTCCATTAATTTTTTTTCAAGAATTGGGTCGCCAATAACGAAGACGCCCTTATCGTCGTCGCCAAGTTCTTTGCTAGAGAATGTCGCGCCATGCACGCCGTCGCGACCAGTAGGTGCGCCAACATACATAACAATATTGCCTTCGCCGTGGGCCTGTCCTTTTTTAATATCTTCGTGATTAATTAGCCCAACGCACATGGCGTTTATAAGCGGGTTGCCCTCGTAGCATGGATCGAAATAAACTTCGCCGCCAACGGTGGGAACGCCCAAGTTATTGCCGTAGTACGCCATTCCTTTTACAGCTTCTGTGAAGAGATATTTTACCTTGTCATTTTGCAAGTTGCCAAAGCGCAGGGAATTAAGAACCGCCACAGGATTTGCACCCATAGAAAATACGTCCCGCACAATGCCCCCTACCCCGGTTGCCGCCCCATGAAATGGCTCTATTGCCGACGGCGAGTTATGGCTTTCTATTTTAAACACAACGGCCTGACCATCGCCAATGTCCACTATGCCAGCGCCTTCGCCGGGGCCTTGCAGCACTCGTGCACCCTTTGTGGGCAAACGGCGCAGCAAAACTTTGGAACTTTTGTACGAGCAATGTTCCGACCACATGGACGAAAACAATCCTGTTTCTGTGTAATTGGGCAGTCTGCCCAGGATGTCCTTTACCATTTGAAATTCTGCGTCGGTCATTCCCATGGCGGCGTACAGTTTGTTTGATTCAACTTCTTGCGGGGTTGGTTGGTTTGCCATTGTTATCTCCTCCAAATTTTTGATTCTTCGATTATTTTCAGACTCGCGTCAATATCGCCAAGCAAATTTACATGACCCATTTTACTGTTTTTGGCGGCCTTGCCTTTGGGTTTTCCATATAAGTGAATTTTGCCGGTCTTTAGCAGCGGTAAATATGGGTCAAGGTTGTGCAATACTTCCTTGTCCATATGGTTGCCCAAGATGTTTACCATTACAACAGGGGTATGCTGCGTTACGTCACCCAGCGGTAGGCCGCAAACGGCGCGTACATGCTGCTCGAACTGACTTGTAAAGCACGCGTCCATTGTGTAGTGGCCAGAATTGTGCGGGCGCGGCGCAAGTTCGTTAATATAAATTTCGTCATCTACAACAAACATTTCAACGCCCAAAAGACCAATTGCGTCCAGTCCTTCGGCTATTTTTTTTGCGCAAGCAATGGCTTTAGCTTCTACTTCACTGGAAACACGCGCCGGCACAATGCTTAGATGTATTACATTGTTTACATGCACGTTTTCCGACACAGGGAACGCCGCTACTTCGCCCGTGGTGGCACGAGCCACGATAACGGAAACTTCTTTGGAATAGTGCATCCATTCTTCCAAAATGCATTCCATTTTTGCGGCAAGTTCTAACGCCTCTGGCAGATCCGCTTCCGATTTTAGTACAACTTGTCCTTTGCCGTCGTAGCCGCCCATAGTGGTTTTAAGCACAGATGGGTAGAACACAGTTTCCTTAAGCTGCGCATCATTTTCTATCAAATAAAATTTTGGCACGGGAATGCCCATGTTTTTGATTGCGGACTTTTCCCGGTAGCGATGCTGGGTGATTTTTAGCACCTCGCTGCCCTGCGGCAGATACGCGTTTTCTTTCAAATATTCCAATGCGTCATAGTCTATGTTTTCGAACTCATAGGTAATTACATCGCAAATGGACGCGAGCTTTTTTATTGCATCCATGTCGTTGTACGCGGCGGTAATTTCTATGTCGGATACTTGAGCCGCAGGGCAGTTTGGCTCTGGGTCAAGTATGGCTACAAAATAGCCCATTGCTTTGGCGGACAGGGCCATCATGCGGCCAAGTTGGCCGCCGCCAATTATGCCTATTGATTTGTAGGGTAGGATTTTCATAACTCACTCCTCAACACTTCTTCTTTAACCCGCTCCCGCCTATTTTGCAACCTTTCATAAACCTCATCATCAAAAGTACCAATAATTTGCGCTGCAAGCAAGCCTGCATTGGTAGCCCCCCAGGTGCCAATAGCCACCGTCGCCACAGGTATGCCGCCCGGCATTTGCACCATGCTAAGTAGCGAGTCCATCCCGTCAAAGGCCTTACCTTTTACTGGTACGCCAATTACTGGCACATTTGTTTTGCAGGCAGTCATCCCTGGTAAATGGGCTGCGCCCCCTGCCCCGGCAATTATTACCTTTAGCCCACGCTCGCGGGCGGTTTCTGCATATGTGAACATGTAATCCGGGGTGCGGTGTGCTGATACTACGTTTTTTTCATATGGGATTTGCAGCTCATCTAAGATTTGGCAAGCATGTTTCATGGTTTCCCAGTCGGATGTGCTACCCATTATTACGCCAACAAGTGGGTTTGACATGTCTATTCCTCCGTTCACATTTATATTTTACACCCAAGCGTTAAATTTGACAACTTCAAAGGCGAAGGCTTAAAATAAGTTAAGAACTGGTATGAGTCAACAGAAAAATGGAGGTTTTGAAATGAGCAAAGTTTTAGTAGTAGGCAAAGGCGGGCGCGAACACGCTTTGGCGTGGAAGCTTGCGCAGTCTCCACAAGTTGAAAAAGTATATGCGGCACCTGGCAGCGCAGGAATAAAAAACGTCGCAACCCCGGTAGATATCCCCGAAAGCGATTTTGACGCGCTGATAGCTTTTGCTAAAAGCGAAAACATCGCACTTACAGTAATTGGCCCAGAACAACCCGCCGCAGACGGAATTGTAGACCGCTTCCGGGCAGAGGGCTTGCCAGTTTGGGGGCCTACAGCCAAAGCCGCCCGTATCGAAAGCAGCAAAGCTTTCTCAAAAAACCTATTCAAAAAATACGGCATCCCCACCGCCGCATACGAGGTTTTCACTGACTTTGACAAAGCCAGCCAATATATAGAAACAGCAAAAATGCCCGTGGTGCTTAAAGTTGACGGCCTGGCGCTTGGCAAGGGCGTTGTTATAGCCGAAACCGTTGAGGAAGCCCAAGATGCCTTGCGTGATATGATGCAAGCACACAAATACGGCAGTACCGGCTCCACCGTTATAATAGAAGAATTTCTTGAAGGCAACGAGTTTACATTTATGGCATTTGTAATGGGCGAAAAGGTTTACCCAATGGAGTTGTCGCAGGACTATTCCCGCGCACACGACGGCGACACCGGCCCCAACACCGGCGGAATGGGCGCGTATTCCCCCGTGCCGCTTGTAAGCGATGCCGCCGTAACCGATGCAATCGAAAACGCCCTGCGCAAAACCGCTGCGGCAATGGTGCAAGAGGGCTGCCCGTTTACAGGCTTTTTGTACGGCGGACTGATGGCAACAAAAGATGGAATAAGAGTTATAGAATTTAACGCCCGCTTTGGCGACCCGGAATGTGAAATTTTGCTTCCGCGGCTGGACGGCGATTTATACGAAATTTTACAAACACTGCTAAGCGGCGGCGAGCCCAAAATCAACTGGAAAAGCGACGTATCCGTTGGGGTTGTTCTTGCGTCGCAAGGCTACCCAGACGCGCCAATTACCGGGCATAGCATAATTGGGCTTAGCGAGCTGGACGAAAAAACAATAGTATTCCACAGCGGAACAGCCATAAAAAATGGCGAATATGTAACAAACGGTGGCCGCGTGCTTGTAATAGCCCGCTTGGCGAAAGATTTTGCTGCGGCGCGTAAAGAAGTATACGAAGAAGTTGCCAAAATCAAGTGTAGCCATATGTTTTGCCGTACAGATATTGCGGCAAGGGCGAAACCGTGATTAAACTGTACCAACCGCTGAAAACATTTACCGACGACGAGCAAAAACGCGCGGCAGTAGGCGCGTTCTTTGCGACAGAGGAGGTTAATATTTTGCGCGTTGGTATAAGAACTGCCGCCAGTGCATTTTTACGCAATAATGGCAATGTGCTGGTCATGAAACGCTCCCAACATAAACGCATTGCGCCCGGAATGTGGGCCGGTGTCGGCGGCCACATGGAGCCGCACGAATTGAACAACCCATCCGAAACATGCTACAGAGAAATTGAAGAAGAAACCGGCATAACCAGAGACGATATTCAATCTTTAGAATTACTATATATCACTGTGCGAATGAAAAACCCCGACGAAATACGCTACAACTATTTTTACTTTGGCGAAACCACAAAAACCGAAACCATCCAAACCGACGAGGGCATTCTGCATTGGATTCCCGAAAGTGAATTGCTAAACCGCGATTACACGCAAACCATAGCCGCCATGCTGGAGCATTACACCACCCGGCATCCACACGACCGCGCAGTTTACGTAGGCGTAGCCGGGAATGACAATAACAACTTAAACATGACTTGGGCACTCTTGGAGGATTTTGAATGAGCAACATCGACAAGCGCGGGGTTTTAGATGAAGAAGTTTTCACATACCGCATTACAAAAGACAAAAAAGTTTTCATTTTATATGAAGGCAAGCAAGTAACCACGCTAAGCGGCCGCCGTGCCGGAAGCTTTATTGCAGATATCTCTGGCACAGATGGCAAAGACGCGCAATTGATAATGGCAAAAGTGACCGGCAATTTCAAACGCGGCAATGAGAAATTATTTAAAGGCAAACGCTGATGAAAGGACGCAACCCCATGCAAATACAAGAAATCCTATCAATAGTGAAAACCCAACTGGCCATCGACCTAAATTGCACCCCGTCTGACTTCACAAAACCCGGCATCACATTCTGCGAAGCAAAAGAAAACCCGGGTTGTCGCCCATTCACACGCGAACCGCGCCATTTTGAAATGCTTACAATGGGCGATGGCGTAATTGTTTCTGCCGACCCGGATGTTCTGCCGCAACTACGCGAATTACTGGCCGATAAACCCCGCGACGATGCCTTTAATCTGCCATTCTCAACAAAATCAGGCCCGTACTTTCTGCCAACGGCCAAGCCAACACCGCTTCCATATATAGACGGGTTCTGTTTTGAATTCTTAGAACAGCCACAAATTTTGCAACTACACGAACACAAAGAATTTCACAACGTTATGTCACCCGATATAAACCGCCCGGATGTGTTGGCGGTTATTGCAAAAAAAGACGAAACAATCGTTGGCGCGGCAGGCGCAAGCATAGATTGCGATATGCTGTGGCAAATTGGCATTGATGTATTGCCGGACTATCGCAGTCTGGGACTTGCGGCTGTTTTAGTCAACAGACTTTCCATAGAAATTTTAAACCGCGGCAAAATTCCTTACTACGGCACGGCATTTACCAACGTCGCTTCCCAGCGTGTGGCACTGCGTGCCGGATACACTCCTGCTTGGGTGTGTACCTATAAAGCATCTTTGCCACTGTGATACCATCCAACCATTAATTGAATCCAACCACAGGTTGTTGACGTAGGCTTGCGAATCTTGTACTTTGTAGTTACAAGGTTTCGCGAGCCTATTTCATTTAACGGAAAAAAGGAGAGAATTCTATATGTACAATTTCACAAATTTTGGTCAACGCCTGCAAGAATTACGTAGAGGTAAAAACTTAACGCAGGAAGATTTGGCCCACAAAGTAGGCGTTTCCGGCCAGGCAGTTTCCAAATGGGAAAACAACCAAAGCTACCCAGACATTACGTTAATCCCCGACTTGGCAAACATCTTCGACGTAGACATATCGCATTTTTTTGGCAAAGTACAGCCACCGCCGTCACTAGGCGAGGCAAAATTCCCAGAAAGCTATCAAAACATGCCGCTTGTACACAGCACAGCGCGTGTAGCCTGCTATTCCAGCAAAAACGTGGCCTCCAAAGGCGATAGCGATGTCAAATTTACCGATGGCAGCATGGCCGAACTTGCTACGCGCTTGTCGGTAAACAACGGGCCAGGCAATATACTATTCCTTGGGCATGACGAAGAATTTCGTAACTTTGATACAACCGCTACATCCAAAGACTATGAATTTGGGCATAGTCATGACTTGGACATAGCCATCAAAACCGCTTGCAAATGCAAGATTGTGTATTCGCAGGACGATAAAACACGCGTGTTCGCCAAAGGCAGCCCCAAATTTATTGAATCACTAAATGCAGAACATCGGGACAATTCTTTGAAAATTTGGCAGGAGCAACTAAATTATTCTGACAACAGCCATCAAGACAATCAACTTCTGGTTGAATTGCCGCACGGCAATGGCAGTAATAAATTGCAGCTAAAAATTGATGGCGCTGGCAGCATTGTGTCCGAAATACAGGAATTTAACACCGGCAGTGTAAGCGTAAACGGTGCGGGTACTATAAGCGTACAAAACTTCAAAGAAACATGTACAATTGGTATCAACGGCAGCGGCAATATAGACGGCATTTCTGCAAATGAATTAAACCTTAATATAAATGGCTCCGGCGATATTGATTGGGAACGCGGACATAAAGCGCGCCTAAATGTCAACGGCAGTGGCGATATTAAGCTGGGGCATGTACACGACATAAGCTCAACCGTCAATGGCAGCGGCGACATAATTATCGGCGAAATAAGCCACGGCGATGCATCGTTTAGAATTTCTGGCAGTGGCGATATTAAAATAAACGGCGGTACTTGCCAAAAATTTGACGTTGATATTGCCGGCAGCGGCGACATTGACGCCACAAACCTAACCGCCACAAAAGCCCATATCGTGCTGCACCAAAGCGGCAGTGTAACACTTGGCCGCGTTATCGAAAGCTCGACAGAGCAAATTAAACAAAAAGGTAAAATCACAATTTTAAACCGCGGCGCAGTGTAACATGCAACCAATTCAAAATTCTGCTGTCTATATTTGTGAACACAAATAAAACACATTGCGGGCAGAGCCCCATTTAGAAAGAGGCTACTATGTTCCAAATAATATCAGACGGCAGCTGCGATTTCACAAAGGAAGAAATCCAACAATATAACATCGAAGTAATCCCGTTTTACATCACATTCGACGGTACTTCCCATTTAAAAGAAGGTGTGGACATATCTAAAGACGCATACTTCCAACGGCTTATTGATGAAAAAAACTTATTTCCAAAAACATCCCAGCCTAGCCCGCAAGATTATATCGACGTTTTTCTTCCACATCTTAAAGCTGGGCGGGATGTCCTTTCGGTAACGATATCATCAAAACTAAGCGGTTCGTACAATAGTGCCACCCTTGCGGCCCAAATGATGCGAGCCGAATTCCCAGAGCGAAAAATAATGGTGCTGGACACGCTAAATGTAAGCCTGTGCCACGGTATTATCTTGCGCGAAATAATTAGAATGCGCGACGCAGGATACTCCATAGACAAAACCGCCGGCATTGCAGAAAAAGTCATACAAAGTGCACAGGTATACTTTACACTTGAAACATTGGAGTATCTAAAACGCGGCGGAAGGGTTGGCCCAACAACGGCACTTGTAGGCGGTCTTTTGGGCTTGCGCCCAATTTTACAATTGGTTGACGGCGAAGTTTCGCAGCTGGACAATGTACGCGGCAAAAAAAGAGTCCTTAAACTAATGGAAGATGCATTAGTAGCCGCGCTGGAAGGCGAAACAGAAAATATAAGCCTTTGCGTAGGCCATATCCGCAACCAGGACGCAGCTACAGAATTCCAGTCTAACGTGGAAGCTGCGTTAAATACGAAATTTGCAAACCCGATAACATCGGTAGGGGCTACAATAGGCACACATGCCGGGCCGGGAGCATTAGCATTTGCTTATTGCAGAAAGTATGAATGTGTGTAAGTCAAGCCTTGACGCATAATCCCACCAAGTTGTACAATTGAATTACAAGCGCGCCGTCGCGCTCCCCGGAGCGGAGCGAGGAAGCGGAAGCGGGATTCATTCCCGCTGTAGCGGCGGGGTTTGGGGCAGAGCCCCATTGTATTAAGAGGGTGATACTTTGGACGACAATGAAATTCTTGACCTGTTTTTTGCGCGGCAAGAAGAAGCAATTGAAAAAACCAAGCTAAAGTTCGGCAATCGCTTGCTGCGCTCGGCCATGAATATCCTGCATAACAACCAAGATGCGGAGGAATGCGTGAACGATACATTGCTAAAGGCTTGGAATGCGATTCCCCCTACCCGGCCCACGACGCTGGGCGCATTTCTTGCCAAAATATCGCGTAATTTGGCCATCAACAAATGGAAAGCCAAAGAAACGGCCCGCCGTGGCGGTGGCGAAACCACTCTGCTGCTTGGTGAATTGGAAGACTGCGTCCCGGGGACCGGCGACATGCCAGAAGCCGCATATGAATCCGGACTTGTAACCGCCGCTATCAACGACTGCCTAAACTCTATGGATCAACACGCGCGTGTGGCATTCGTATTGCGCTACTTCCACGGGGAAAGCATTGCAAGTATATGTAACCGCTTTAATATTAGCGAAAGCAAAGCAAAATCATTACTCTTTAGGGCACGAAAAAAACTAAAAGCACATCTCGAAAAGGAAGGTGTTTTAACATGATTATCGAAAAACTCCTGGACTGCATTGGCGATATCGACGACTTTTTCTTGGTTGAAGCAGAAACTGCCGATGTCACCACCGCAAAAGTTGCAAGACGCAAACGTATTGTTAAGTACAGTGTAGCCGGCCTGGTGGTGTCTGTAGGGCTTGCAATGGCGTATTGGAAGCTAGGGCTAAACAGGGTTGCCAAAGCAGCATAATAAAAAACGGCTTGCGCCGTTTTTTACTTACAATATTCAAAAAATTCCAGTCGTTCGCCATCCGGCCCTTCGAAAAACACATTTTTGATACCGCCAAGTATTGTCATGGTATTAACCTGGCTCGCATCAATTTTGATACCGTTAGCATTTGCATTTGCAATAGCCGCGTCTATATCATCAACTACAACGGCAACATGGTCGATAACCCCTGCACTGCGTGTAGGCTCATCTTTTTTCTCTACTAGCTCTATCAAGCAATTGCCTGCGCTCAAAAATGCTAAACGGATGCTGGGCGCCTCTTCTGTATCCAATGTAAACCCAAGCCGTTTATAAAAATCTATTGACTTGTCGATATCTTTTACAAAAATGCCGATATGCGCAAGCCCTGTAATTTTGCCTTTGCTCATGTCTTATTGACCTCCTATACCACCCGTAAGTTTTTAAATAGCACGGTTACCGTACCATCTGGATTTTTGGTTATTTCAATTTCGTCTTCCTCTACCGCCAATTGCGCTGGAAATTTAATTTCTACGCCGTTTTCCGCTTTTATTTTGTGAGTGGCAAATTGTTGCTTAACCACGCGCTCGCCAAGCGGCAAATCTTCCTGTATACCCGCATCACGCAGGGTATTTACATATTGAGCCTTAATTTCGTCTTCGCCTTCAAATGCAACGGCGGCAACATTGTCCATGGAAACAAAGCCTTCTTCGGCTTCAACTTCTTCCAGCAAAGCTGTTTTTATTTTGGCAGAAACCTTTGGGTCGCATTTATAATGCTCTTCGACAAATTCTACCGTTACTTCGTCAATCAACTTGGCCTGTTCCTTTTTGGACGGTACAGTTTCACATTCCAGAAACAGTTCAGAAAAATACATAACGCTGTTTCCGTCAATTACAGCCGGTTTTTCTACTACACTAATTGGCGCAGACGCACCGCCAAGCCCAATAAGCGCGGCATATTCCACTTTGCCGGAATTAAACGGCAGGGCATTGCATTTTTTAAGTTGATTATCCTGCCCCTGCGTTTTGTGAGAATATACTTCTTGATACGTAAGGTTTAAAATTGCCAAATAATCGCCAGTTTTATGACCCACCCGCGCAATAAGCAAATCGCAAGGTGGGATAGCAGTGTATTTGTTCATTATCTGGTCCATTTTTTGGGCAATTTTCAAAGTCATATCTTTGAAAAAAGCCGTGCCATTTTGATAATTGCTGAGCAGTGTGTACATGTCAACATCAGGCTTAAAATCTGCAGTACGAACGGCAGGGTTGTTCAAAAGTTTTTTAACATGTTTTAAAATAAATGCCTCACAAATTTCACTATCTATGTCCAGCTCTACGTCAGAAAAAACGGACTGCCTTCCATCATTGCGCAAAATATGCAAAATGGCATTGCGTATAACTAAAGCCACTAAAGCCCCTCCTATTAATTAGTTCAATTCATCGTCCCAATCGTCGTCTTCAAAGTCCTCTTCAACCCAATCGTCGTCAACAGTATCATAGGCCCAATCGTCGTTAAGATCTTCAAAGTCTATATCGCCCAGTTCTTCGTCGGGCAAAAATTGATCTTCGTCATGATTACGGTTAAACATTTCACACCCCTATGCGCGTTCGCCACCCAAGAAAATTAAAGCAATTGTACCAGGGCCGGCATGTGCGCCAATAACAGGGCCAATTTCATTAATGATAAATTCGCTGGTACCAAATTTAGTTTTAAGCTCTGCCGCTACTTGGTTTGCCTTGTCTACAGCGTCACCATGTGCAATAAACACAGGCTGGTTTGCTGGCGCAAATTTACGTTCGTAGCAACGATCCTTTAATGCCTCAACAGCCTTGCCCCAACCGCGAGCCTTACTTATCGGCACAAGGCGCCCTTCGTCATTTATGGACAGGATAGGCTTTATGCTTAACAAAGAGCCCACCAACGCGGACGCGCCAGACAAACGCCCGCCACGCTTTAAATGATGCAAATCGTCAGGCACAACCCAGTGTTGTACACGCGGAATTAACCCTTCGATATAAGCAGCGTTTTCTTCTATACTTTTGCCTTCGTCACGTGCCTGTGCCGCATAATATGCCAAAAGCCCCTGCCCCAAAGAAGCAGACTTACTGTCAATTGTTATTACTTTACGGCCCGGGTAAGCTTGCATTGCTTCTTGTGCGGCCATAATACTTTGATCATAGCTTTTACTTAGTGCGGAAGATAGGCACATATACAAAATATCTTTACCTTCTTTTAGACTTGGCTCCCAAAGTTCCATGTAACGATGCGCTGTAACCTGGGTAGTAGTCGCCATTTTACCATCACGCAAATTTTGGTAAAAATCTTTTACAGACAACTCGCGATAGTCTAAATAGTTAAAATAATCATTACCATCCATCGTAAAGATATACGGTACAACAACAAGCCCCCATTTTTCCGCTAAATTTTGCGGAAGATCGGTAGTTGAATCAACTACGATAGTATAGTTTGCTCCCATAATGTAAACTCCTCTCGAATATTAAATTTTCATTTCATTACCATTTACTATAAACAAAAATACTGGATATGTAAAGAGGTTTTGACCAAATGTCACGTCATTCTAATTTACGTGATTATGCACAATTGATGAAAATGCTTTAGCGAAAATGAAACCTGCACAGCCCAAAAACCACTCAGATGGATGTAAAAAATGGAATTTTGCAGGATGGATGA
>Ga0123352_10000663_pt1 | contig 42303 bp, 30 predicted proteins | sample TergutLab28metaG_FD_89700 | JGI IMG/M metagenome (GOLD analysis project Ga0123352, IMG submission 89700) | Labiotermes labralis P1 segment gut microbial communities from Petit-Saut dam, French Guiana - Lab288 P1 | ecosystem: Host-associated > Arthropoda: Insects > Digestive system > Gut ... | reverse complement strand
TACATTAGAACCAATAATCCGCAGTCAGCCTACGCCACACATATCCTGCAAAATAGACACGAATTTGGACCGCAAAATGAGACATTACAATTAATCAAGACATGCGCAAAGGGTATGTGTATGAACTGCTGGGAATCCATGTTCATTCAGAACTTTCACCGCAAGGGTATGTTGATCGCGGAGCAACAAACCTATGACCACAACCCCTCTACGACTGCATACAGGAAACAGGGCCACACACACACAACCATGAAATGGAACCGACACAATCAGTACAGGACACAGACCAGCAAAGGAGCATAGGCACAACCTACACAGCCACATGTAAGTAACCCTAGTGGAATCTGTCATACCATGATAAAAAAATATGTTGCATTAACAACGGGGTTGAATACAATACTCCCGATACATTAATGTTACACGGTATATTGATTACAGACATGCTGCTGCAGTACCATGTATTAAGCATAGAAGCATTAGCAACTTCAAAATAAGGCAAAACAAAACTCCCTGAAGATGGTCTTGACAGACTGAAACATATAGGAGTTGTAGGAATTATTTGAACCAAGTGACGTGTTTTAATGTGTAAATAAGATTTTAGTATCACATATTGGTGCAATTAGTTGGTTATATTTTAATAAAAGACCAGCCTTTATTCAGGTTTGCATAAAATGATGTACCAGGGTGCTGATAAGTCCTTAGCACGACCAGGAAGGAAACAAGCTCGGAAGCATGTCAGGGATGCGCGTGATTTCAACATCGAGACATGAGCTGGCATCAAGTTCTTTTCCTGCAAGGCAAGGCGCGAAAGGAAATTCACGCCATTCTGACAGAAACATTAGCTTGTTTCCTTCCTGGTCGGGCTAAGGACTTATCAGCACCCCTGTACAAATATTATGTTTTCACCAAAGTGTGTTAATCTGAACTGTCATTCACATGACACCAGCATGTCAGTGTCTTTTTTGTTGCATTTGCTTGGCTGAGAGGTCATGCTGCAGTTCATGTTACTTGCAGCATATTACATAGAAGACATCTTAATGAGCAAAAATGTCATATTTCATTCATGCCTGTATTTCATACTTTCTTTTGTCCCTTTCAGACTTAAGTGATCAGTATGTTGATGTTTGTTATGTGGAAGAATGGATTGTGTGAAAAATATGTGAATTTTCTATCCCAATTCTGAACAAAACGTGAAAGTGCAGGGCATTCGGATAACATGACATGTAGTGAAATATTGTAGTTCAAAAGGTGGTAGATATGCCTCCTGTTGTAATAGGCAAAATTGCACATAATATAGCACATGAACTGTTAATGATAATATTGACGAAAAAAACCCTAGTAACGGATAAGATAAGTTTTCCCTACACATGTCTTGAAGGCATATACGAGGAGTGTTGGTATTACTACATTGATTCTTAATCTTGGCACTAGATGGAGGTTAGTGGTCAGCCTTACATGTTGGCCACTTTACTTCCTGGGAAAAGAGTCTTTAATACCAATTTAATTGGAGGCTGGGTGTGTGCCAGAGCCAGTCTTGGCATTTCAGAAAACAAAAAAATCTCTTGCACCATCTGGGATCTGAACCCAGATTATCCAGCCTATAGCCTATTAGGTATAGTGATTGTGCTGTCCTGGCTCGCAACAACAGAATCACCATCTCCACCACTGCTGCCATCACCACCACCACCACTGCTGCTGGTGCTGCCATCACCACCACCACTACAATTAGCATCATCATCATCTGAATAGGATTTGTCGGTGTTACGAAAGTGTCATGGAAAGGCTAAGTAGCATCATGAGCAGGTCAGATGAATTCTGATGCCTTGTGTCTGGAAGTTGCTTATCATATTTCTCCTCCTTTTGCCTCTTCTGCCAGACAGTCATCTGCTACAGCCTGCTGATAATGTAACTGTTAATGTGAAATTTATAATGAATATATTCATAAGACTTTGTTATTTTATTATCAGGTCTAACCTTGGAATGTCGGACACACTGTTCAAATGTCACTGGTCACGCTATAGCACAGAGTATGAGGAGCTGGAATATATTGCATGTGGTGGATTTGGTCGAGTGTACAAAGCCAGAAACAAACTGGATGGCATTGTCTATGCTATAAAAAAAATCTGCCTACAGTAAGAATAATTTGAATGATTACACAGCTTTATGAATATATTAGTGAAAGTACCCATTCATCTGTGGTTATTATAGAATGTTCTGTACTGGAAAAATTAACAGTTAATTTCTTATGCATGTATCTTTAATATACTCTTACATATTGTTCGTAATGATGTTATAGTAGATTAATCATGCATGTACATCTGTAGTTATCTTCATGTACAAGGGCATGGTGGTTAATACACTGGAAAGAATGAACACTAAATTGTTCTTGGCATGAAAATGTCCAAACATTCAGTTTTATTTTTTAATTTGTTTAATTCTGTTACTAGTCATAGGTGTATAGATTATTTAACATAGCTGTGTAACTGCAGATGTTATTTAAGACACAAATGGAGTTGCAGGCTGATTAAGGATGGTGTAATTATAGTAGAGGAAGTGGTTATTACCCATATCTATGTATCATCCTAACAGTGATTCTAACAGGGACTGAGAGAGACTGTGATGATTTCATTCGAGATATCAAATTACTCACCTATGATTTAAATGTTTTTCACAGCTGTATTACTGTATAAGCTAACTTGTGCAGTCCTTACTGATATGATTGTTGTATCCAGGTACCACACTGTTGATGGGTTTCTAATCAGAGTGCATGAAGTAAAGATGTTAGCAAAACTGAACAATCCCAACATTGTGTCCTATAAAACTGCATGGTTGGAACCCATGGCAGTCACAATAAACAGTCAAGTTGCTAAGGAAGGTGGCAGTGATAAAAGTGATAATGTAACTTCAGACACAGATCAGGCTGCAGCAGGCAGGTAAATTTGTACCATTCACTTCTAAACAGATTACAGGCATGCAGTACAATAGATACCACACACAAACATCTGTTACGAGTAGTTCTTTGTAAATCGTATTTACTTGCATGATTCTCATTTTTTGGTTAAAAACTTGGGTAAGTGATGCATGTATTTTAAAAATGATCATGAAAAATGTCTGTTGTGCACTTCACATATCTGTAAAACTGAAAATCTTTGTTTTGGGAAAATTTGTAATAAGCAGTAACTTGTTTCATGAAATTTTCTCAGAATGCCAGCCTGAGTGGGTTTTATTGAATTTGTCATGAAGGATGCAAGACAAATAACAAATTTCATATAAGTTCCCATGTATTTTTATTAAATTTCATTGGATTCATTAATGTATTTTCATTAAGTGGTATGCAGATAAAAGTGTCCGTTAAATGATGTACAGCTAATAATTTTCTACCAAAGTCGTTGTCAGTGTGCATGAGTTTTATGTCACATTGCAGATGTGATGTGAAGCACATTTCAGAGATTTGGCGTCACTAGGAACAGTGTCTTTACCCTTAGATTTGTATATCTATTGCTGTCTGGTAAGACTTTGGTGACATCTTTTTGTCATTTGTATTGTAATTCCTGCATACTTTTGGAATATGTGAAATATACAGGAGTTTATTTTTTCGCAATGGAAATTGGGAGTATATGTGTTATGAATCATATTATTTATAACATAGTACTTGTTAATACCCTGTGAATTTGAACTTCATAGCATAGAACTTGAAAAACGTTCTACACAAAGTTTAAATGTGAAGTAACAGTTCGTCTGAACATTGATGGTAGCAATGTTATTAAATTTCACTCATTTGTTAATTGCGCTGCTTAGGTCATAGGTCCTAAAACACCGATTGAGCATCAAGGAGTTCATAATTCTCTTGACACGTATAGTGGACAGTTTCGTAGCTTCACCATTTGCTTTAATTCTGATGAATTTTCCTTTGCAGTAGGATCATTGTGTAACATTCTTGTTCCAGAAAATATTATCACCATAGTACTGTGGATGATTCAGTCAGCATTGTATTTAAGAACAGTAAATCCAGGGACATAAAAGGACTCAGTGACAGTAGCATGAGTGACAGCATTAATAGACATAATGATGACAAAAATAATCAAGAAGCCAGGATTAGTGAATGCACTGAGAATGTGTGTATGATTAGCCAGCAGAAGGAAATGGGACCAACAACGCAGTCATATAAAAATGAAGGGTGCATTAATGACCATTTGGATGAGATTTCAGCAGCCACATTTGCCACGAAGAATCAAGTGCTCCAACACAAGACAAGAATTAAAACATCTCATGAATTTACTTCTTCAACAGATGACAGTAATATGTCAGTAGATAAAATGATGACAAAATACCAAAAAGCCAAACAAGTTGCCAATTTCTGGAAGGCTGAAGATTCATTCATTCATGTGAGTTTGTAATCAATGGTATAGTAGTGCAAGATATCAAGTTTGTTCAAATTCTGTTTGGATTTCAGCGAGTTTTTGGATTTCTGGTGCCCCTGTGCATTATGTTTATGTTTTATTAGTTTTATACCATCATGGTACAATCATATTAATAGTGTGTGCTTATTGAAAGTGAAGTTTCCTACATCTTTAATTCATTTATTTATCTTCATGGAATCATATTATACAAACATGGATTCTGCTGAAGGTTATTAGAGTATATAATCACATTAAAGTGTTGACCGTTCTTCATTTTTATACGTACTGTAGTTTAAATTGTTGCTTTAATCAATTTACATTTTGTAGAAACCTTCAGCAGGATGTGTTTGTATAATGTTTTCTGTAAGATGGCCTAATGACTGAAAGATGCTGGTAATGTCATTGTCAATCAGCATATCTTATTGATTTCAGTGTATTATGGTGGTATAAATTAATGAAACTCACTAGTGAAATTGTTACTGCTTGATTCATTTCTGTGTTATGACATAAAACCTGTTTGTGACATTCACTTGGACAGAGTTTATTTTTGGACATTTCTTTTGGATTATAGCAGATGTATGACCCAAGTACAGAAAAGTTTAAGCATGGTAGACACGTTTTACAAGCATGAAGAGTATATTTAATACAAAGCCCTTTTACACTCTGTGCATACAATACGGTATTGCAGGTCAGACCATTATTTACTTCTCCTTGTATCATAATGTATAGGTATATACTATAATTCTTTGTCATGCAGGTGTGCAAAATTCCATTAGTCATTATATCTACCACAGCAATGTACCATAGGCTAGAAAGCAATATGATGTCCTTATGACTTTGTTCTCCTTGAAAGAGACATGTGTATTCAGTTATACATTGAGCAGTGCAAGCCTGAGACAAGCACTATTAGTAAAGTCCACTTAGATAAACATGCCTCATGGATTTCCTCTTCGGCATGGTGTGAAGGATGGAGATGCGCTATTGCCATTGCTTTTGAAATTTTCTGTGGAATACACTACTACTAAGGCCACAATAAATCCAGGAGTATTTTCTCCATGCACTGTGAATGATTACATACTCTTAATACCAACAGGTGCACATATTGTACTAATATATATAGTTCACCATACCTGGCTCCTGCATGTTTCGGCTGGTCGTCATCCTCAGAGAGCTCACAACCAAACAGCTTAAAACTCACAACAATAAATTAGTCCTTACAGTGCTACGCATGTGACTGTGCATATTATGTTATAATTTACATTATATAAATGTTAAAATTTACAATATATAGAGTATGAAAATATTGTAAATTTTGATGTTTATATAATGTAAATTTTAACATTATATGTACATTCACATGCATAGCATTGTAAGGACTAATTTATTGCTGTGAGTTTTAAGCTGTTTGGTCGTGAGTTCCCTGGGGCTGGCGACCAGCCGAAACATGTAGGAGCCAGATAAGGTGAAATAAATACTAGTACAATATGTGCATCTGTTGGTACTAAGAGACTATAATGAGACTTATCAGTTTGTAATCTGTGCTGATGGTAATTTACTGGACAGAAACAGAAATAGTGTAGAGGAGAATACAGTTGTTCTGTTGGACACAGTAGGGAGGTTGGTTTGAAAAAAGGCACTGTTCATCTCTTTGGGATCAGTTTAAAGAAAACAATTACGTTCTTGAGGAAGTTAAGGACACATTTAGTCTGGAGAATGCTTGTTACCATTCTTTTCAGAATATCCTGTCTCCTTTCTGGTATATAAAAATATGAATATTAACCAGAAATTGTTCGTATGATTTAATCAAAGTGATGAGGTGTGTGGGACATGGAACATGGGAGTAGGAGAAATGAGAAATGCATACAGGATTTTGGTCAAAAACTTGAAGGTAAATGATCACATGGAAGATGTATCTCTAGTTACGAGGGTAATAATGAACTGTATCTTAAAGGAATAGGGGGATTGTGTTTGTTGGATTTATCTGTTTCAAGATAGAATCTAGTTGCAGACTCTTCAGACAGTTACTGATACATACGTGGTTTGAAAAAATTTCATATACTAGTACTTCCACTTAAGCCTTACATGGTGGTTATTGCAGTGTGATTCAGCCGTGCTCTATGTGCAAATGCAGCTATGTGAGAGAACACTGCGGCAGTGGCTGGACATTAGGAACACACAGAAACCTTCTGTGGTGAATGTGAAGCAGAGCATTGCCATATTTCAGCAGATTGTGAGTGGTGTTTGCTACATTCACTCTCAGAGCATTGTGCACCATGACATTAAAGTGAGTATCCTGAATACCTCTTTTAGTAGTATCTTAGCTGGAACAGAGTCCTTAAGAAGGTTGTGGTTTCTCAGCTAATGAGAAATGGATCCTAGGGAAATAGGGTATGGGGATTGTACTGTATTGCTTTAGATCATCTTGAATATCAGATTTTGGTATTAGTGATGCTGGAACATCATATTCTACTTATTACCAGCAGTTCAGTCTGTCTTTTTTTGCTTGATATAATAATGTTGTGGTGCTGTTTCTTCAAGCCTGGCAACATCTTTGTGAACCATGACTTGAGTCAAGTTCAGGTGGGAGACTTTGGCCTAGCATGTTGCCTGCAGCACTCATCAGAGGATGTGACATTGATGGTGCAACCCTCAACTGAGCATCCTCTCAAGCACAAGGGAGAGGTGGGGACAAAGTTGTATGCAGCACCAGAGCAACTAAGGGGGAAGTGTGATTCAAAGGTGAGTGAGCTGTTTTGCATGTTAGAAAATAAAATGCCATATGAGGTTGGGTATCATGAGACCGCTCAAGGAGTGACATATAACCTGTTGTCCTGATGGAAGTCAGTGGTACTTTTATAACCAGAATGAGCAGTATCAGCAAAGTTTGATGGTTCACATATAGATCATTAGTGACTCTGTGATAAGTTCATGAACATAATCAGCAATAAGGCAGCTAAGTGTGTTGTTCCTCTTATCATTAATGATTGATAATTTTATGACCAGAATCAACAGTAATTACCAGCAAGGTCCAGTGGTCCCCCTACAGTTCGTTAATGACTGATAGTTTAATGACCAGAATTAGCGTTATGTGTCAGCAAAGTTTGATGGTCCTCATACAGATCATTAGGGACTATGATAATTTGATTTAGGAAACTGCAAGCTTCAGTAAATTTTAATTTCCCCTCCGGTGAAAACTCAAGGCACTTATTGGCCAGATCCTGCTCATTTGTTTATGTCTTGCATTATCTGTTGGTATTTTCACCAGGATGGATGAACCTATCAGACCTTTCTCCTTTTCTATATTTCTGCTTCTTCCAACTTGACTGGGTACTACAAGCTTGTTCTAATTTTTTATACTTTTTAAAACTGATGTCACCATATGCTTGTGGGTCTTTGCATTGTTCTGTACCCTTTGGCATATAGAAATACGCTAATTTTTATAGTCGGCTATCTGGAAACCTGTTCATATGTGTCAAATTTAATTGATGTTTCTTTACTTTTACCTTACATGCAGCTTGTAGTGGGTCTTTTGTCTGTTCATTGTTATTCTGGCTGTAAACTCACTTCTGTCAATAAACTGAGAATCTCATGTGGGCAGCTTCTCTTTTTCCTCCTTTTCTCCTAACCCAAGATTCATTTCCTTTTTGTAAACTTGGGGTAGCTGCTCCTGTATTTACCTGAATGTCTGACATCCCCCCTTTCACAGTCATTAATTTTGAGGAAAATACCTATGTAAAATGTGTTTGACTTGTGCCCAATTATAAGACAACCTCCCATTCAGATGATGAATTGGGGAAAATTCTCATCTTATATTTAAGTAAATTTGGTATACTGTGTAGCTGTAACAGACTGTCTGTTCTCACTTAAGAATCTATCTTACATGTTATATCAAAGGTATTTAATTCAAGAATAGTTGCTTGGCAACTTGACTCTTCATACAGGGTGCGGCAGAAAAACCTGACGGTTTTTAAGTCCCATTATATTGGCAATCATATGGGATGGGGTAATGCAACCAAGGTCAGTGGCTAGCTGGTTTCATACCATTTCAGTAGCCATGGAGCAGTGGACGGCACAACATCGTGCTTTTGTTGTTGAAGCTGATTTCAAGAATAACGATTCAGCCATTACAACACAACGATTATTTCTCAGACACTTTAACAATCCTCGGCATGGCCGTGTTCCCTGTCATAACACCATAAAGAATGGGTACAGAACTTTCGGGAAAATGCTTCGGCCTTAAAAAGAAAACCCCGAGGCAGAATTCATATGTTACAAACACCAGAAAAATTTGATAAGGTAAGGATGGCTATTGTGAAGAGTCCAAGGCATTCAGTGAGGAGACATTCCACTGCCATAGGACTACCTGATCGCACCGTGTGGAGAATTTTGCACAAGGATCTTAATTTCCATCCGTACAAAATTGCAATTGTTCAAGAATTATGTGATCGCAATATGGCTAACTGCAGGATTTCTTCTGAGCAACTTCTCAAAATGCTGAATGATGATGGTGTTTTCAGCACTGTCCTAATGTCTGATGAAGCACGTTTCCACTTGTCAGGTTATGTGAACGAACAAAATTATCGCTGCTGGGCACCTGAAAATCCACAAGAGCTCCATCAGTGTCCTCTCCACAGCGAAAGATTGACTGTCTGGTGTGGGATCGCATCATTTGGAGTTCTTGGCCCTTACTTCTTCAAAGAAAACAAAAGTGCAGCTGTTACTGTGACATCCAAGCGCTATGTGGCAATGCTACACAACTTCTGTGAACCAGAGTTACATCGTCATGGGACTGATCTCTCATCAGTATGGCTTCAGAAAGATGGAGCAACTGCTCACACTGGAAGGGCATCAAGAGTGTTCTGGGGGAAATGTTTCCACAACATGTCATTTCCCGTGGCAGTAATGCTTCATGGGCGGCACGTTCGCCTGATCTCTCCGCCTGTCATTACTTTTTATGGGGGTATCTCAAAAGCAGAGTTTTCATCTTGAAGCCTAGAACCATAGCGGAACTAAGGCAAAGCAAAAAGGAAGAAATCGCGGCGATCCCGGAGCAGATGACTCGTTGGGTAATGGAAAATCTTGGAGTAAGACTGGAGCAGTGTTTGAGAAATGGTGGGAGACATCTGAGTGAACTATGTTCCATAACTTAAAATGGCATGTACTGAGTTTTCCAGTGATAACAACTTTTACATAAAAAGGTGAAACCTCATTGTGTTATGTCATTTTGAAAACCATCAGGTTTTTCTGCCACACCCTGTAACTGTTTTCATTTGTCGTCAAAGTTCTTTTTGTTCACTACCTCCTTTGGCTGTTAGTTTTGAAATTATGTACTGTTCTTGTACTTCATTTAGCCATGTAACTCTTCTCTGGCACTTTACATTCAAATGCTGCTATAATTGCTCCCCTTGTACCCAAGTTCAGCCTTTTCCAACTCTCTTCTGACTTTTATCACTTGATGTCTTGGAGTCCTTGGTTTTACCAGTGGTGATTTACTGAGCCTCTTCATTTGTCCATTTATTAATGCTTTGTAGTAATTTGATTTCCCCTTCCTGTAACCTGCATGCATCTGTATGATGATATGTGACTTTCTTGAATATAGCAGCATTCATATACTTCTTTCAAGCACAGTCGATGCTGGTTTTGCATGCACTTGAACACACACACACACACACACACACAGAAGTTTCTTTAACCTTTATTGTATTGACCTTTAATTCATTCTTCATGCTCCAGGTACAGAATTTTTCCTGCAACGGCCCTTTAAATCCTTGCATGTGGAATAAACATTTATATATTATGAACCAAAGATAATGAAATAATGCAATCATCTGCATTGTGTTGGGAATAAATCATGCGTTACCATTTCCAGTGTGTTTTTCACAACAGGGAATCAAGAATTTCAACATGATATTTCCTTACTCCATCAAGGAAAGAGTAACGAAAACAGAGATATTTCAGCAGTTATCTAAAAATGCATAAAATTCTGTTGCCTAAATAAATGATGCAGTCACACAATGTCCCTGCTTCTTCACTCTCGCTGTCCCAAATCAGTTCAGATTTCCAGTTTGGGGACCGGAACCCAGCTATCTCACGCACAGACATCGCAGACTGCTGACTCAGAGACAAATATTCAGTCCGGCTTATTATTACAAAGTTGGAACAAGTGGTAATGCATTGAAATTCCATATTATTTCGGCTGTTTTATGGGTCTACTATTTACAGATCAGTTTGTTTATTTCTATATATCCAACTGCAGTTGGAATTATAAGCCCCGTGGAGTTTGCAACCAAGGCTAAGTTATGGGAAAGTCATGACCTCATAGGGCAGCCAGTAATTACCTTTATTTATTTGTGTGGGCGAATTTATGCACCCTGTTTATCTTATATTTCAAACCATCCTTCTCGAATAGGGCAGTAACTGAACTGAAATGTAACACAGGCCTTAGGGAAAATATACCACTGGCATTATATCATATATGGACAGCTAATACTTAGTCCTTTTTAGCAAGAATATGTCCTGTAACCATACAAATAAGTGTGTCACTGTTTGGCTACAGGATCACAAACAGTCCAATATATCAGTTACAAAATGACATAGTTCTTTGGGGGGGGGATGTGTACAGCGGGGTACACAGCAAGAAAATTCTTATAGGAAGCACGCCATCACAAATATAACTCCTGTAATAGTACCGCTTGGCAGAGTGAATGAGGCTTTGCATTGGAGCAGCATGGCTAAATGTTTCTTCAGAAGGAAATGAAAGGGGTCAGTTGGTTAGTATGAAAACAAACATACGAGGTTTCTTTGAAGATTATAGGCAGGCTAGAAATTTGGTATTCATGAGATGCATATGTACATAATTGGGTGAAGTGGCCAAAGCATGAATCTGACCACAAACCATTATAAAATGTGGAGATGAGTGGGGCTATAATTCTAAGTCTCTACATGAGTGTGTGGAGCATTTAAATGGCTGCAGCACACCATAACGGTGCATTCGGAAGATGCCGATTTAAAAGGATTCAGTGCGTTAGGCGGATAAAGGTTAATATGCAGTCAGGACAGGCTGGAGTGTGTCTCATTTTTTCTAATTTTTTACTTCTAGAGTGACTTGTACAGCCTGGGGATTGTCTTGTTTGAGCTGATGCACCCTTTCACTACGGTTATGGAGCGCTGCAAGCTTATCACTCAACTCAGGTCTGGCCATGTACCCCCTGAGTTTGCTTTGACAACACCAAAACTGGTAAGTTTTAATTTACTCTTTCTGAAACATTCTGTACACTCAGTTTTTGTGTAACGTGAACTTATATAAGTGCGTTTTTTTTTTCAATCTCAGTAATTGTACTTATGTGGGTAGCGTATAAATAGTCATGTTGAATGTGTTGGGAAAAATTAGTTACATTATTTTGTTTTACTTTGCAAAATCTTCCACCTCATGTGTCCCATATCCAACATTTCTAAAATGTATGGATTATACAGTAAAGAATATTGGTTTAATTGAGACATTCTTGTTGGATTAAAGTGTGCATTTTTAAGTTTGATCACAGAATATTAAACACAATGCTGAAACAATGTTGTCACATGTTCATATTGTCTGCTATTTAAGAAACATGCTGCTTTTTAGCAAGTTCATGATGAAAACTAACACATATGTGCATGTTACTGTCACCATGTCATTCTCATCTCTTTATCCCCTACACTATAGAGAAATAACAGTTACGTGTAGTCTCTACATGTAACTGTCAAGAAACACAGAATGGGTTGCCACTTGGGTTTCTTGTATCTCAAAATAATGTTGTGCAAGTGGGGCAACCTAGGAAAAGTGTTTATTTTTCTGCTACCATGTGAATGGGTTCCTGTTGTTACAAACAGCATTTTTCCTCAAGTATATTTGAAGTCATTCAATGGGTTACTTGTTTTTTGAAGCATGTGCTTCCCCTCTAAATTCTCCAAAAAGTGGCCAAAAAGGACGATGCCTGTAGGGTCTTGGTACGAGAGTCAGATTCATCACAAGCAGCTATTTATCAAGTTAAATATCTCATTGCATAAGCTGTTATTTCTCAGTAATACTATGTTATGTATAGGATCTAAGATCATGACACGTGTATCTTGCTTTACATTTTGATATAAAGGAAAAATGACAATTTGTAGCTTTTTGCAGAGAATTTGCAAATAAGCCTCCAATCATTGTTGTATGAGTGAAGCACCAGTTCAATTCATGAGAGCTGTTTCATCTAATGTCTGTATGTATGTATGCATGTTTGTATAACAAGGTAGGTCACATTTCTCCAGTTACCTCTTCATACTTCTTCAGAAGTTTCTAACATCTAAATTATTCCAGGTGCTTGCTTCCAGTCACTTGTCCAAGAGTAATCCACTGAGGGTGATCTGAAATCTTTAGGTGTAGATAGAAGAGCATTTACCTTTCAAATAAAAGCATAGGCCCTACTTACTTATTTATTCTCACTCACTCACTCACTGCATGGAGCAGAGTCCTTCTTGAGAAGCTAACCGGTTTTCAGCTAGTCAAGAAATTCCCCTCATTTTATGGAACCCAAAGGTTCAGTACCACTATAAGTTAAGGATAATGTAGGTCGAACACAACTAGTTTATTAGCAGGGTGTTATTGAAACAACATGTTTCGGCCTACTCGGAGGCCATCATCATGTTTACGATGTTGGCTCTAAGAGACAAACAATAATGTGAGTAGCGGATGTTGAGATCTCATCATCATGCTTTACAAAGTATATATGAGAAAAGACTGTGTGTAGGAGGGTGCTGAAATGTGGTGACTAGAGTCACCTAAGCAGATAAGGCAGGGGACGTGCATGCATATAGTTGGTATGTAGTATCCTAGGCAGGGTTCGTCATCCTTCGGCTCTGTTGGCCCACCACTGTTGGTGTTGGAGGGAGGGGGACTCAGATGGTGATTCGCTGTGTGTAACTTCGTAGGTACAGACTATGTCTGAAGTTACACAAAGCAACCACACAGCAAAGGATAATTTTCACACATGTTAACTAGACTAGACAAGACTAAATACCACGATAATAGTGCAGTGACAGAATATACCTAATTAGTGATCTCCATACACAAGACTGTGTCAGTGCTACACACAACACCCAGCACCACAGTGGATAACCAACACATAAGATGCCATCCCATAGTGATCTCCATATTCAATACAAGATTATGTCAGTCCCACTCACAATATCCAGCACCTCAGCGATAAACACACCAAGAACCAACACACCAGACGCATGTTCTACAGATCTTCGAAGCCAGCTTTATCCGCAACACGAAAAGGACCATGCATACCACCATGCTCGCACATGAAACCCCAAGGATGCCACAAACCTAACCACACACATGCACCAGACACACCTGCACATCACCATCTGCAGTCCCCCTCCCTCCAACGCCAACACCGGTGGGCCAACAGAGCCCAAGGATGATGAACCCCACCTAGGATACTACATACCAACTACATGCACGCACGAACGTCCCCCACCTTATCTGCTTAGGTGACTCCCATCACCACATTTCAGCACCCTCCTACACAAAGTCTTTCCTCAAATATAATTTGTAAAGCATGATGATGAGATCTCAACACCCGCCACTCACATTATTACTTGTTTCTTAGAGCCAACATTGTAAACCTGATGATGGCCTCCGAGTAGGCCGAAACATGTTGTTTCATTAACACCCTGCTAATAAACTAGTTGTGTTCGACCTACATTATCCTTAACTTATTGTTACATACACAACAGGGATGCCTCAACTTAAGTTCAGTACCATATTCACAATTGCCCACCACATGTGCCTATCCGGAGCCAGCTGAATCCAGTCCATACTCCCACATCCCACTTCCTGAAGATCCATCTTAATATTATCCTCTCATCTACTCCTGGGTCTCCCAAGTGGTCTCTTTCCCTCAGGTTTCCCCATGAAAACCCTGTATATGCCTCTCCTCTCCCCCATACATGCTACATGCCCCGCCCATCTGATTCTTCTGAATTTTATCAACTAAACAATATTGGCTGAGGAGTACAGATCATTAAGCTCATTATGTAGTTTTCTCCACTCCCCTGTTACCTCGTCCTTCTTAGGCCCAAATATTCTCCTCAACAACCTGTTCTTAGACACCCTAAGCCTATGTTCCTCCCTCAATGTGAGCAGCCAAGTTTCACTCCCATACAAAACAACAGACAAAATCATAGTTTTGTATATATTTTTCTTTAAATTAGGTCCTATTCATTTCCCTAATTTTAAGTTGATTAGTTCCATAATGAACTAAGTGAATATTGTTTGTTTGCTTAGGCCCAGCTGATTGGTCACCTTGTGTCTGCTTCACCTTCAGATCGGCCATGTGCCAATGAGCTCCAGTCTATACTTGTGCCGCTAATAAAGGAAGCAAGTGACATTACTGAAAGTGAAGACATTAAAAGTAGGACAATTCAGAATCTGCTTTCAGTGATAAAGAAGAAGGATCGTGAAATTGAAGAGCTGCGGCAGCAGCTTAAAGAACTGCAGAAACCAGCAGCAAGAAGGTGATATGTTCATGAGACTGACATGACAGTGTATGTAATAATGAAGAGAACTGAATTGTCATTTCAACCTACAAGTAGAAGTCTTTGTAAAATAGATTATTGTTCCTTTGGGACAATAATAGGCTATTTATTTGCTGGTCTTGTACTGTGTATGAATTTTACATGTACTTATAGGTCTGGTGTTATTTTTTGTAAAAATTGTCTGTGTCATTTTGACATGCAGATTCATTGTTGTACAATGCCAGGGCTTCAAAAACAACCACCAGTTTAAAGTACATATAGTTTTGTATTCATAAAATGTGTGTATTTAAAGTGGTTATCAGAAGACTTATGTTAATAGTTACATAAAACCAATCATAATGCTCAAAGTGACACAAATTGTGTTATAATTACCTCAAACAAAGGCTGTGTGAAAGAATGACTTATGTTTGTATTCTTTTAACTACATATATGCATACAGTGGCACACTTGTGATACGCATTAAGTGACTGTGACTGGTAAGGCCTAGTTTATGTTGCTGGACAGAGAGACCTGTAATTAAATCTGCAGAGAGTATGACCACTGATATCACATCCATCTTTGTCTTACTTGGAGCTATAAATCATTTCTTAACCACTGTGCTACAAAATTTTCAGTGCAGGTGGTTTTTGCATTTTTACAACAGTTTACAAGTTTTGGTTATGGCAGTAAGCTCTTGTTCACCTGTTTAATCATCTTGTCAGTCTGCACTATTGCTACATAGCTTCCAAAAATGAGAGTTTGTAACATAAATATTTAATTTGTCAGTTCTTGTTGGTGTTTTTTAATATTTACATCTTAATTTTTTCTTTGAAAAATAATGAATACAGTAAAAATCTGTTCATAAAACAATGAAACATACCTAAGAAGTCCCCACTTAAGTTTTTCTGCATAAGATGTCTACACAATGTAGTGCCAAAATTTTCTTGTATGATCAACACACACATATAGTCCCAAGTTAGTGTATGAATACATTCAAGCTGACAGTAGCAGTTTAGACTAACACCCATTAAGACAAAACAAGTTTGGATGGCTTGTCATCGTTTCATCCACATTTCTTACTTCATAGCAGTTTAGCTGGTCCTCAGCAGAGTATGCGTCTCATTGACCATACACTTATTCACTGTTTTGCCAAAAACTGACTATATGGCTTGTATCAAGAATTACTGTTTTCTGCAGTACAATATACTACAACTACTACCACTACAACAACAACAACGAACAAATGTGTTGCCCTTGCAACATATTCCGTGCTTAAAAGGATTTCCTGTCCTAGAAGTACGAGTGTCATGACCCAGTGAATTTTACACCCATTGAATGTTTTTGCATCAAAATCTTAAAACAGTTTCCCATTTGTTAAATTTGTTCCCAACATGTGACAACATAACATTCTATTTCATAAGCTTTATCTCCTGAAGTCATTTCCTCCATGAATTAGAGATACAGGTAAGTGCTCTGTGGAAGTGTGTAACATGTTACATACCAACTGCACTGCCACATCAATATCCACACATACATTTTGCACATGATGTAATGGCATGCTTTGCATAATCTGCAGTGTGAATAAGCATGGGTTTTTAATGGAGCTTTTTGTAACTGTAAGTGTTTAATTTAAATAATCTGCAGTATTCTTTGCAAAATATATGTGCTGTTTGTGTTGACTTCAGATTGCCAATGGATGAACACATTAATCCTATAGTCATTAATTACTGAACATGTATCAGCAAGCCGACATTTAAAAACTACAGAACCTAAGTTGCTCTCAGTTCATGGTAAGCTGGCTATTATAAACCAAGTGGATGCTACTTAAAATTTCCCTCATATACAAGCTGCTTAAGAACCTCACATATCTGTTTCAAGTAGGACACAGTACTGAGTGTGTAAGTCAAAAGCTGAGCTGGAAAAGGTGAAAATAAAATATAGTTAGGTGGAGTCAGTATTTATGAAACGGTTCAAGAAAGCATAGGCTCATCTGGCAGTTGTGCTTGTAAAGAACAAATGTACCAATTGAAATGGGTTTGATTCTAAAAATGAATCATTAAATGTAAAATTTATATGGAATAATCCTGTAGTAAAGGGAATATCAATTTCAGTACAGAATTACAAGGTAAATCATTTTCAGGCTTACCCTATTCAGTTGTTTTCCATAATTTGTTGAATTTTCCCAGAAACATACCTGAGTTTCATTGTATGTTAATCTGTTAAATATTTCACCAAATAATAATGTATACAATGAAAATCAGTCATGAGTATGGCTTTTTATGAGAAGGCCACTATAGTGAAATTTTTAACTGTGAAATGTCATCTTGGTGTGTTATAGTATGGTAATTCAGTCACAGTTAATGCCGTTTGTTAATTTTGCTGTCATTATAAGTAACATGCATGGCCATGTTCATCTTTAATGGCTGCTGGTACAGCACTGAATCCATACACTAGCTCCAGTTTCACATTTTCAAAATTATGTAATCAAAATAAAATAGGGGCAGGATGGTTTAATGGTAGGCTTGATCATGTCAAAGATTTTTCCACTTGTCATGCACCAACAGATGTGTACAATTTGTAGGGCCTTGGAAATACAGGTGGATTTGTGTGGCAAAAAATGTAACACGTGTCTGGCATAAACATTTTAAAAAGCATTTATTACACAGAATGAAGTACAAGTATAGCAGAACTGCATGATTAAGTACCTTTACCACAAACAAAAGCGCTCATTGGGTGGGAATTGTACACAAAAACTCAGTAGGTTATGGAGGCAGTGTGACCCCATTAGTAACGATAATGATTGGGCTTGTACGGGCCTTCCTGAGGAATACCAAGGTATTCTGCTTGTTTCTGGGTCAGTTTGGTTAGCCTCACCCCCAAATGGTCCAAATGCAGGGCTGCCACCTCTTCATCCAGCTGAAAATACAAGCATCTGTCAGTAAATACATTGTTGTCGATAGAGAAATCTTCACAGCTCTACTCTAATGTGGTAACATGCCTGATTCTTCATAGTGATGGTATAAGATCTGTCTTTGCAGTGCTGATTTTATAAAATTTGTTTGTGCTTTTTCTCAGCAGTTAGCACCTCTACAGCTTTGAAATTTGGAACACATAGTTACTGCTTCTGTATACATGCTAAAATCTAGCATGTTTTTAAGTACCACACTCTAAAAAGAAAAGCCTGCATATACAGAGAAACCTCAAGTATGAGTGCCATACTTCACTGATCTCGACAGACTGTGATAGAAAACTGCATCCCAATGTGACAAAATCAACACTGCAAAGATGCGGTTTAAACCTTGTCTTGAGTGTTTCCATCTTAAGACAAGCCAACTAGCTGCACAGTATATGGTCTTTAACAGCAGTAACAATAGAAGTAATGACATTTACTTTTAATATTTCATGAATAATCAACTTCCAAAATGTAAAATAATAAATTCTTTACCTTTTTGGGCAGCATGTGAACTCCAACTTCATAATGCCCTGGCTTTGTCCACAGTTCGATCTGAGCCAGTACCTGGTTTGTAAAGGAGTTACTCATCACAAAGGATGGGTGACCCATTGCACAACCAAGATTTACGAGCCGTCCCTCAGCTAGAACAATTATGTGGTTCCCATTGGTCAGTCTGTACCGATCAACCTGGAATTCAGTTGTATATTAATGATAGTGATACCAGTTACAATAATTAGGTATCTTATTGTCAATAAAGAAAACTAGGTACAAAATTATGAGAAATACATTTTGTGAAAGTTGGAAGGTGACAACCATCCAGCATACTACTGATACCAATTTTATAGCTATAAAAATGCTCCTTACAGCAGCTTCCTTACATAATTCAGAAAGACAGTGGCACTACCATGGCTATGTACATCCCTCAAGTATCCACTAACGTGATCACAAAAATATATATTTTGCCATTGAACTCCACCCTTACCACTTAACATATTATTACCAAACAAAGAATTTTTTGCTTGGAAGCAACATTTACTTATGACATCTTTGTCAAAATTAAAACACAGTGTCTGCTTAGTCAGAAGACAGTAAAATAAATGTATTCCCCATCTTTATGGAAGCCATATTCCTTTGTATGGTTTTTGTATTGGCATGCCCGAGGATGGCCTCAACATGTAACGTACATTTAAGGGTAACCGATTGAAATACAGTAAACCTGTGTTGTGTTAGACTGAATAAGTGTGGTTTGTTGGTATTCCCTACTTTGTGTGAAACGTTTATTGTATTAATATGTTAAATTTCATCAAGGACATTGCAAGCCTAAGAGAATTTATATTAAGGAAAGTCTTGGCTCCTGAAGTCTTTTGTTTTGACAGGAGTAAGATACATAATTTTTAATTCTATAATGTTGGTTGATCTCTCCATAATTAAAAAGCAATTTAATCCAGAACTGGGATTACAAAACTTAGGCATATATAAAAAATTACAAAACACATGTTAGAACTTAACTCTACACAAGTTCTGTGTTGTGACTTTGATATGTTTTTTATGTTAAGAATTAAAGACAGGCAGTACACTAGATATGTTTAGTAACATGATGGATTTCATGTCTTCACTCCACTGAATTAAAAGTTATTGAATGACAGAATGACCTATTTTCCATTTCCAAAAAAAAAAAAGGCTCACCAACAAATAGCATATTAATATCGCTGCACCTGAGGTTTGATGTTCAGCTTCTCCACAAAATTCTTTTCCAGCCATGCTATGTTGATCTCACAATCAAAGTGACCTATGTTGCAAACAATGGAGTCATTTCGCATGTTAAGGAGATGATCACCTGTGATTATATCCAAACAACCTGTTGCAGTAACAAATATCTGTCCCTCCTTAGAAGCCTCTTCCATTGTTGTCACCTGTAGAAACACAAATTGCATCATCAATAATTTGTGGTTTAATGCTAAACAAAATACTCTCCTTTTCTCAATACATGGATAAAACTTTAAATAACCCATTCCATTTGGACTATGACGAGTTGGCCTTTACAGCTATGTTTACATGCACTGTACTACTACTGTTGTAATTTTGTCTCCAGCCCATGCACACCCACTGTTACATACAACTCTTCTGTTTCAAAGATTGTGGTCCCACTATGAAGTGCTAAATTCTGTGTAGACCCTTTCTGCTACTGACCTAAGTAAGCCAATGATGGAAGCTGTTCTAGTCCTGCTCTGATCTAGTCTGACTCATGCAGAATGGTTTCCTGTCACCTGCAATTCATAGGTCAGAAGATGAAATGACTATGCCCAAGATGTGATTCTCAACAGCTACCTACATATCTCTCACTGGTTTTCAGTTCTTATGAAACAGACTGGCAACTGTATAAACTACACTACTAGGTGTCACAAAAAGTGTTGTATGTAATTAACTGTAACAGAATAAAATTCAGATACCTCATATCCCTCCATTGCTGCCTGTAGTGCAGCAATTGGGTCAATCTCCGTTATGAGAACTCGAGCTCCAAATGCTCTTAGTGACTGAGCACACCCTTTTCCAACATCACCATAGCCTGCCACCACAGCCACCTTCCCAGCCAGCATAATGTCTGTTGCTCTTTTTATACCATCAATAAGTGACTCCCGACATCCGTACAGGTTATCAAATTTGCTCTGAAAAAATCAAATACAAGTCCATTTCACTATGTACTTGCAAACTCTTAGCTGTGTAACTATATAGTTACTATATGAACAGAGATGCAACTTGTTTGGCACTGACAGGCAACTCCATCCTGTATGTAGGTAGCTACATGTCCACCTAATCTTGTACTTTTGCCATTGTGAATAATCTTAAAAGCTTTTACTACTACCATTTGTTTTACTATTTCTGGCTATCATATTGCTGTTATACTTGGAATCCCAGTCAGTTCATTACCTTCTAAGTTACTTTTATCATGTTGGTTCAGAATTATCATACATAGGTCATATTTTATCTGATGAATATCATTTCTCAATTCCTACCACTGTCTCACTGAAGGTGTAGGCAGTCAGCTGAGTCAGTAATGTTATACAGTAGGCTAATGGTCATATATAAAAGTCAGTCCTCAGCTTTGTTAAAGCTTACACAATATGATACTATTTGAGATTCCGCCAGGTATCACAGCCTACGACTCAAACTATTTCCTTCCACATTGCATTCCTAGAACCTATTTCCTTGACACATTACCAAAGAATCCATTCCACCTCTGGGAAGTTTTGGCTGTCTGCACACAACCCAGGCTGGAGTATCACCCTTGATGGCTGCCTTACAAATATGCTTCCATTGTACTAAACCTCAGCAATTATGAAAAACATCATTAAATAATAAATGAATAATTCTACCTTTGTAACAGAATCATTGACATTAATAGCAGGAATCTTGAGTTTGTTTTCCTTCAACATCTTGTATAAATTATGCACTCCTGTGGTTGTCTCCTCTGATAATCCTCTGATCTTTTCCAGGTACTGTGGATACTTTGTATGGATCAAATTTGTCAAATCACCACCGTCATCCAGAATCATGTTAAGGGGCTGTAACACAACAAACCATAATTTCTGGCAAGTATAGTAATAATTTAGTCCCTTCCATAAAACATCTCGTCATCTCTCACACCAAGCTATTCTTTATTTATGCTAACATGCTGGCTTTGAATTTTACTTAAATTGCCTTAACCCCCTTCCCCACCTTCAAAAATACAAATACATGAAGTACATTTCTAGTTGTGGTCCCCTAGGATCTCCCACCTTCAATTTCCTATGCCAGTTATCCTGAACTTGTCAGTGACAACAATTGTAGTCTGTGTGCTTGTTTGGCTTGTAGGCAGTGTTGGCTTTACATACATACCTGTCCATCATTGAAAACTAATGTCTGCTCAATGCACCAGATATACTCTTCATCCGTTTCTCCTTTCCATGCATAAACAGGAACACCTCGCTTAGCGATTGCAGCTGCTGCATGGTCTTGTGTACTGAATATATTACAGCTAGACCATTGCACCTACACATGAAAATTGCATTCATAAAAAATAGCATCTGCTTATATATAATGTGCCTGGTTTGTGATTGAGTCACACCCATGAAACCATTGTGACAATCAATGTAACCATGGTAACAACAGAGCTTGGTTTGTGTGATACCACACATATCTTTCCATGATTACAGCAGAGTTTGTTTTGTGACTTCACCAGCTAGAACCAATGGAAAGATAAGGCAACTGACACATAAAATAGCACATTCAGCTTTCCCATTTCATACAGCTGTGTTTACAACTTTATGTATGTTAAGACACTGCAGATTAGCACATTAATATTATGTTACTCCATTATATCACACAGCAAGTTCTAGTAATCACTAATTTGCATTTACAAAGTCTTCTTTCAGCCACTTCCACCATCCATGTTTGACATAGGTAAAACAAAACATCTTCCAATTTTATTTAACTCTGCCTTATTAATAAGTTTTGCTCATTCATAGAAGAATTTCTTGGTCAAAATATCCCAGGCTTTATCACATCATCACCACCATCCTGAGATCTGCAGGGTTTGTTTTTGGTCTTTAAAAGGCACCTCTATGACAAGACCAATAGTGTAGTTTTCTGATAATGCAGAGAGAGTTAATTTCACTAGTCTACACATAATAGTGATTATGTACCAGCAGACTCCTCAGTTGAACTAGCAAATTTAGAAATTACTGTCTCATGTCTGGACATATTTTTATACTTCCATATCAAATCACAAGTGTAATATTTTCAGGTAATTTAGCTCACTCTAATTTAATATGCTTTGTGTTGGATCTAGTAGGAAAGATCAAGTCACACTTTAGTGACACAATTCCAATGAACGCATGCTAGATCACATATTCGGTTACCACATTCTAAAAACTGTTTTCCTTTATGATTATTTAAGGACACTATTTTGAAGTAATCTAGAATAATAATATACTTTAGTGCTCATCACACCACTCAGTGCAGCATAAAATATTGGGTTACACCAAACATTAGGAACTTAAAAAAAACCGCAAAAAAAAGCTGTAGAAATATCTTGAAATCCAACACTCGTGTATGTGTACTTCTATACGGAAAGTTTCCAAAAGGTAAAAATATTAAGCCCTTCTTTACTTCTGCTCCCAATTCCAGTAGAGTTTCTATGAGCACTGCAGTTTGAACTGTCATATGCAGGCAGCCTCCAATTCGAGCTCCTTTAAGTGGCTGGGTTTTTCCGTACTTCTTCCGCAAAGACATAAGCCCTGGCATTTCTTCCTCTGCAAGCATTATCTCCTTCCTTCCCCATTCTGCCAAGTTTATATCGGCTGCAAGGAATCATAGTATTCAAATTAGCGCCACAATGCCGCGTGTTACTGGACGCTCGTAAGGCTACCAGTTCAACAGCCGAATAATTGTTGTCAGGTTATTCTATCCACATGTAATCTACTCGCTTTCTTAACGCCAAATATGCGAAACAGTCTCTTTTTTCATGGCCAGACTTACCAACTTTATACGGCGGTTTCTTTGACATTTTACCTCACCACAGTCTTCCTTACTTTCGCAGTCTTGCTAGTTACAGAAGGCCACAACAATCTCTCAGTTGCTTTATATAGCCTCTGAGATATGCCGCTTTGACCAATAAAAGGCGGAGCAAATGTGACGAAACCTTCCTTGATTGGCTACAGGTTCATATCAACCAAGAGGATAATGTATTAATACATGTCACAGAGTGCGAAGATAACATGAAAAGGTTAACAAAATGGACAGTTGAACAAAAAAAAAAACTTTATAGACTGTGCAATCACACGATTTTTTTTATGGCGTATCAGTTACGAAATATGCTATTTTTAAATTCAGACTTGGCACACAATTTCAATTCCACGAAATCCCATCAATTGCATAGATATATTGCGATGTTATAATGAAATCCTTACATAATAAACGACAAGTACAAGTGTTGCATGCTCCAGAAAGCTTCATATTATGCTTGAAGTGACATGTAAGGGTTCCTTACTTTTCTGGCCCATAACGCTGGACATTTCCTGCCCCCATCCCTATTACGTGGAATCTGACTGACCGAACCGCCGATCTCCCATCTGTCGCCAGGAGCTATATCTGACCCATGGCAAAGAATTATTTACCAAAGTTCTCACGTCTTCTTCCTCGTCTACCCGTACCTCCTCTCGTTCAATCAATAGCGAGTTTTGGAAAGTAGGTGTAATAATGCAGAAAGCCATGATGATAATCTGCTGATGTGAAAAACTAAACTGATATCTTTCAGCGTGACTGCACAAAGTTCTCTGAAGCAAGTGTGTTTTTTTAATGGTAAATGTCATTGAAAAGAATAAGAAGAGGATGTGGTATACACTTGAGAAATGAGGAACATCAATGGATTATTCCCACCCGAAGAGCAAAGAAGATTGTACACTTCGCTTGCTGTATATAATCTGTGAAGGAGTTCAACATTTGTAAGTGACAGTCACATGATCCGAAGTAGGTGAACGATTAGGAGTGAGGTGTACAGGCTGTGCGCATAAAGGGATATACGATTTGGTTCGGTTGTATTGTAGAAGAAGGCTAAGATGATCGGTTGTATATTCAATATCGACGGCGGATATTTGGAGGGCTTGTGTAGAGGATTTAAGTGTGGTATTTTGAGGCAGTCCGACTACCTGAATCTTGTTCAGTGTGAAACACTAGAAGGTGAAAAAATAGTTTTATGTATAATTGTTTTTATTTTGCCACAATTCTAACCTTCATGACTAACCTTCACGCTATATTTCAGATTTAAAACTTCATCTTCAAGGTACTGATTATGGAAGTTTCCTTGCCAATGAACCAAGCCCTTTACAAGTATCTGTCATTGACGACAAACTTCGTGAGAAACTTGTAATTGAATTCCAACACATGAGAAAACATGCTGTAGAACCTTTGTCAACGTTTCTGGATTTTATAACGTAAGTATGGCAAATAAAAAATGCAACATATGGCATAGGAAATGCGTTTTTATTTTACCTGGTTTTGAAAAGAATTTTAGTATTTATTCATTCAGTGTTACATTCAGTTTCTCTGACACAGATTTAGGTATACACATATGTTTCATAGAAGGATTAAAGTATATGAAAATCACTTGAAGGGAAGAGCATAGTTTGAAGATGTTTGAAAACAGTGCCATGGAAGATATTTGAGTCCAAGATAGAAGACCCATGGTCAGATATTAAGGTGAACAATTCAAGGAATGGGGGATGAGTACAATGTATGGGGAATAAGAGCAAAGCATACAGGGTATTGGTGGGGAATCCTAAAGAAAGAGACTGCTTGGGAGAACTAGGCACAGGTAGAAGAAGAATATTAGGGTGGATATTAAAAGAAATCATATGGGAGGCCAAGACCTGGATTCATGTGGCTCATGATATGGCCAAATGTCAGGCTGTTGTGAACATGTTGAGGAACATTTTGGCTGCTTAAAATGCAGAGAATTTCGTGACAATTTTTGGAACTGTTAGCTTCTCAAGAAGGACCGTGCTAGTGGAATGAGTCAGATGTTTTGTAGAGGAAATATGCATTGTATATCAATTGAAAATCACATTTTTAATGAGCAGAGATTATTGCCATCATGAAATTGGTGTTTTGTTTGACTTTAATTTGCCCTGTGTCATGATATTTTTGTAGTTTATTTCCTTTTTAATACTAAATTGTTTATGATTCTTAATTCATCAACCATTCCACATGTTATGCCTTTAACAGAAGCAGTATTGGTGAGTGAGTATTCTAGTGTAATAGCTAAGGTTACAGTTTGGATTTGTATGTGTAGACTTTGACAAGGTAATAGGATTAGGTTTTCGTTTTGTATATGTACCAGACCATGGTTTTTCACCGATAATTATTCCTCATTGCTTTTCACTGAAATGATGAATTACAGTCTTATTCTTATCCTTCACATTACATTGATCCACATAAGGTTACAAACAAAACCATTTGGATATCGAATTGGTCAACTATCATGCAATGGACAGTGTACCCAAACAGACACCATATAGACTCAGTATCATGATCAGTAACGTAACATTTTTGAACAATTTATGTGCTTACGTAGCAGGAATATGTCATCTCAAGTGTAACACAATATCAGGCTTTGGGTTTGTATATGTATAAAGCCTGAATCTTAATTCAAAAATGAATCCACCATGTTTCCAATTAACTGCATGTTAGACTTTGGCTTGTGTGAAAGTTTGCAGCACTGTTCTCTGGCAACTAACATGTCACTTATTGCGGCAGTCATTTTGTATAATGTACTTCAATTACGATTTCCTTACATGACAACATTAAGAGCAGGATACAAATTCAAGTACATATTATCATTTTATGAACATATAAAGGAAATAATGGGAGTGAAATGGAAGCTGGAAATCATAGATATTATAGAGCAGAAAAGACTACAATGGTATGGCCATGTCAAAAGGATGCCAGAGGAGAGAATACCAAAATTAATTATGGACTGGATACCACGGGAGAGAAGGAAAAGAGGACATCCAAAAAAAACATGGATGGAAGGAGTACAAGCAGCCATGACAACAAGAAATTTAGAACCAAATTAGTGGAGAAACAGAGACGAATGGCATTTGGTTTCTGGAAGACAGCGGCTGCTGTTAAAAAAAAAAAACTGGACAGATAGATGGATTACCATTTTATTGGCATGTTTTCTCCTCACTATTGTTTCTAGTACACAGATTGTCCTTTGAGACGTGTGAGGAAAATGTTATTAAGACTTAATAGTATTAGCAGAAAAATATGCCACACCATTGAATGGCACTTGCATAGATAATGTGAGAATAAAAAGGCTAAAATGGTTTAAAATTTCCAGTGTTATGGAAGATAAACATACTCTACCTTAGTATTGCTCTGTAGGTTGTAGTGACCATGTTCATTTTTTTTAAACAAATATGTTAAGATGACTTAGATTTAGTAAATTAAAAAACCCTGGTAACTTGATGGTAGATTTGTTTGTTTTGTGATGTGTGCATTTATTTTATATTCTAATGTACAGTTATTCTCTAACTATTTTATGGATTCATGGGTCTCTGCACAGAGAACTATGTGGACTTATTATTAGCATTACTTATCTGTTAATGCCATAAACTGGAAGGCTGTTACTGAACTAAAGTAATTTATGTAAGTACCAGAAAAGTACTGAAAATTTATTGCTGCTGTCCACGGTTGGTGTGTAAAGAGTCATTGTAAAATAGTGCATTGCTCTTATCACCAAACTTGTAAGGCATGTGGCTGAGCAGAGGTGCATGGTTAGATTTGTGCTTCAGCTACTTCACCCCAAAAAAGGAGATCCTAGGATGTAGTTGATGGATGGTGGAGTGGGCACCAGAGTTTGTCAACATTGTGGTGAAGCAAAAACAGCCCGTTTCTGCTGAAGATTAAATGCTGACCATTTAAGCGACAACTAGTCACACTGTTGACACAGTTATACCATCTTATCGTATAGAATTTATTTTAACATCTTGTATACTGTAGCCTGACTTGGGAGTTTGTGATTTGCTAGTCTCAGCCTCTTAAGAAGCAATTTAGGTAAGCTGAAAGCAAGCAGCTTAATTTATTTTCTTTATTCTATGTATACCAGAGAAAATTACATAACCTGGCATTATTTATTTATTTTTTGTCATAAAAGCTTTTGTGTTCTGTTTTCTTACTTATAGTTGTTTGTTTAGGGGTGGGGAGTGTTCCACCATTGATTTTTGGACCCCAAGAGTTTGGTGTCAAAAGAAAGGTTGTATTGTGGTAACAATGAACAGAGAGTATTTGTTGTCTTACATAGTTACAGCTACATGATTGACAACATTATTTTGCTGATCACTGGCACCCTTCACCACCGACCCATTTCTGAGCTGATTCCCAAGTGCCATCCTTTGGGCAGCTTTGAGCAGATGGAAGCCATTCATGTTGCAGCCACACCTGCTGAGCTATACAATGCAGTGCTTGTTGACACTCCACTGGGTATGTACGATCATATTGTGAGGAAAATTAATGACTTATACACGTCCATTATTTTCATACATTTGAAGTGACCAGTTTTCTTGATAGCTGAGCATGGTCCAGTCACTTCTGGGCTCAGGCAGCGTCTTACTTGTTTCAATACATTTACTCTGTTTGGCATACATTTGCTGTTCCATTGTGATGCTGGATCCCTTTGTCAACCTGCCAGGACTGTTGGTAAAGCAAAGGAGACTGTGTATAGAAAACTGAGTGTAGGTGTACTTTTTATTTGTAGAGCCCCTAGGAGCAGGATCAAGTTCTTGTCCTGTCTTTAATAAAATACGAAGTACAAAATGTCTCTCTGCATATTTGGTCAGTTAATAATGTAGTTTGAATTGTAGTATATACCAAACAAGTCACTCTTAACAAACTCTCTTAAAATGGTTGAATTCATGTCTGTTAGGTTGTAATTTGTTGTGTTCTGTTAGAAACATTTTTATTTTTAGATGAATGTGGCCTACATTATCTTCCCCAGCACTATAATATCATAGCATGTATACTTTGGATGTTTTGCTAGCAGGAGTGCACAAATCCCAGGTGCCTACATTTTATATGGTGTCACCTGATATTTTGTGGGTCTTCATTATGGAACTTGCTTTATGCAATCCTTCATATGTCTAGAATCTTGAGGTGTCTGCTAGATTTGTGGAATGTTTCTGCAAGTCTGGTTGACAGTGTATTGATCAACTCCAACAAAGGCCACATATATGTAAATAAAAGAGTAATTGAATTTTTTAATATGTAAAAAGTTTTAGCCATTATCATATGAAAGGAAGTAGCAGTGAAATATATTTCTTAGATCCTGCAGGCCATAGAAAAGGAAATTGACTACAGTGTGTAACATATAACGTTTATAGCCACGAATATGCTTAGCCCTTACACCTCTTGCTGTGGAACATAAGATGCCAGGCATAATTTGCTGCATAAAACAGATTATACAGAAAAGTTTGTGCATTGTAGCACTGTGGGCGTGACATTTTTTGAACGTAGATCTCTTGTATAGCCTGTCATATTAACTTATTGTTTGAAGTAGTCTGCTGAAATGTTGCAAGTTTTTCTCTGCCTGTAACAAATTATCATCATTTTGATGGTGGTAATAGCATATAACAGGCAGTTATTTTACATATGTAAGAAATACAAAATAGTAAAAGTATGTATAACGTGACATTTGCGATACATTTGGATCAGTATGTCCTGGACCTTTCTCAAATGGGCATATCATTTTTATCCTCTCTTGTTACACTTTTTGTTATTCACATTTTTACTTACATCATAGAATCTTACTACTACTGTTAGATTTATTTATTATGTTAATATATTAATCTTACATATAAATTGAAAGTCCTACAGTTTTTTCTCATATTTTCCCTGTGAGTTGTTTGGTATTTGCTTGTGACTACACGCACATCTGTCTTATATGCAGGTTTTAGAATACGGACACATGAGCATTTATTTTTTGCTTATTCATTGCAATGCTCAATCTTCTTTTTAATAATCTCTCTGTCCCTGCAATTAGTTACTTTTGTAGATGGTTTTGACATTCTACTTCGCTGCACTGCTTAAAAGAAACTGAGAAGCATTGCAGTTTATATGACAGTGCTTTTCAAGTACACAGAGGGCAGTTGGTGCTGTGTGCACAGTGCTGGCTTCTTCCCCCGTTGCTAATAATTATCAAGATATCTGTTTATTTTATTGTCTTTGAGTTCTCACTTGTAGGACTGCATTTAATAAAAGACCAGATTTAGTGTTCATTAATTTACAACACACAAACACTAGGCACTGGTTTATTTTGTTTGACTTTAAAATTGTTGTGCTGAGTCTAGTTCAGTAGGTGGCACCCTACCAGGTTAAATTCGTTTATTTTGTTTGAATATCAAATTGCCAGTCAGTGTGGAATTGGTTTGAATGTTATAAAACAGATGTTAATCTCCAGCATAAGACCTAAAAGGACAGGTTTAACACTAACCAACCAATGAACTCACCAACCGACTGACTGAACAACTGACCAACCTACAAACCAACCAATCAACCAAAACACCATGGAGTAAAGTCCTCCTTGAGAATCTAATGGGTTTTCAGCTAGTGAAGAAATTCCCCATGTTTTTTTGGAACCAAAAGTTCATTACTGTGTACGCAAGAGCCTTCAACTTCTTCTCCACAGCCTGATGAATCCAGCCCATATCTACACATCCTACTTCATTATGATCCTCAGTTACTCATGAAATCCCCACCATTTTGTGGGGCCTAAAGAAGCAGTACTGTGGAGGATTCAGGTCTTCTGATTTGTGTGATTTCTTGTTGCTGGCTTAGTGTTTCCCAGTGTTTTTAAGAATGTGGTGCCTTCATCTTCATAGGTTGAGAGGTCCAAGGAAAATGCTAAATGCAGGAGACAGGTGGAGATGTATAGGTATGTTAGTCCCTTTGGTGAAGGCTCTAAAACTTCAAATCTCACATTGATTACTGTGTTTACAGGACCTCACCACTGGTCCCTGTCCCAAGCCGTATGAATCCAGTCCTCACCCCTTCCATCCTATACCTTTAAGATTCATTTTAATATTATCCTTCTGTCTACACCTAGATCTTCCAAATGGTTGTCTTACTTCAGGTTTTATACCCAATACCATATATACATTTCTCTTGAAAGGGTAGGTTTATGCACTTTGAAGCTCTTAACATAGTTTGTTGATATTTTACCGTGCTGCTTTTCGTAAGTTAAATTTTGCATCTACTAGTTCCCACGTTTGATAATATTTAAACAATTTTGGGGGAGCCAGGGTAGTAGAGACAGCGTAGTGATTAGGTTGTGGGTTGGATGCCCTGGGGGTTTGAATCCAGCCAGCAGCAAGGGTTTGTTCTCTTGTCCACAACAGGCAGAGTGGATTTGGGGCCCATCCAATCTCCTGTTCAGTGGATATCTGGGCTCTTTCCCAAGGGCAAAGCAGTTAGGGCATGCAGTTGACCACAAAAGTCCATCTAGTGCAAAGGTTAAGAATGAGTGAAGCTACATCACTTCTGCCTGTGTATGCCTGCATGGCTTAGACAGGAACAATTTTACCCTTTTTTTAAACATTTTGTTTGGGTGTTTTACAAGCCAGTATATGTCATATAATCAGCATAGGTCTCTGTATTAGGGTAGTAGTGTAGGTAACAGCTAATGGTGGGTCAGAAAACTTGGTGAAAACATAGCACGTTTGAGACTTGAGACACAGAAGAGTGGATCTTAAATTTGGTCACAGGGAATCTGGGTGAACTGCATTGAATGAGGTCGCATTGCAGGCTTTAGTGATGAAACTTTTTGTGCTATGACAACAAGGATTTTTATGATGAGTATCTCTGAAGTATGTGAAGCAGATTCTATATAGAATTAGTATTTGAATTAGCAGCCATAGATGAAGTTTAATATTATTTGTTTCAGCTCCATTCTTTGTTGACTGCATTAGTGAGCAAGATTTGGATGAAATGAACATTGAGATTATTCGTAATACATTGTACAAGGCATACCTGGAAGCATTCTTCAACTTCTGCAAGGAGCTTGGAGGTACCACTGCTGATGTCATGTGTGAGATTCTTGCTGTAAGTAATGAATGGAAAGATTATTTATGTTTAGGTGGGAAAGAATGCAGAGATGGATGTAGTTAGTGTCCTAAAACTGCAGATACCCTCATACAACGTGGCATTTTAAAAGTATGAAATGTTTTTTATTAGTGTAACCCTAAGGAAAGTCATTTTAAAGGGTCTTAATTTTATGTGTAAATTATATTATTTTAGGATTTGAATTGCTTATGGTGGTGAAGATTCAAATTATGGTCTTCTGTGTTATGACATGGTGGTCCAACAAGAACATGACAGAAGTGTCATAGCCTGCAATACCACTTTGCCTCTAACTTAAAGTCTATATTTTAGCCATTGATGAACAGATGTGTTTTTACATTGAAATTAAGATGCAAGACAGCCACTATCACTCTTTGTCAGTCAGCTGATCAAGCCAGTTCTGCTGGGCTTTCAGCGATCTGATCTGGCCAGTGCTTGTAAGCTGGTTTGATATTGCAAATATAGCATATGTGAATTATCCATTCCTGCAACACACCATAACATAGGCACCACATGGAAGTAGATGGTGAGCTTATTGCTACAATCACATTACTCAGAGAATGAATCACTGGTATCCATTTTGTAACTCCATTTCTATTCAACTTGATGGTGCTGCAATGGCAGATTGCCTAGTCTGGAAAAACTATGAAGTCTGAATGCTTTCACTATGACATTTCAGATTAATGTCTTTTCGGTCAATGATATGGTCACTGTTAAAACGTACAATCAGTAGAAGCATAGATAATTTTTCAGAGGATGGCCTGTATAATTTCATATTGGTCTCACATATTGAAGGTGGAATTTTCTCAAAGCTTCAGTGTGGATGTTCTTGTTTTGATATTTAGATGACCTGAAAATAGTATTTGTTTGTAGTATGCTGAAATGGGATGAAGTGAATAAAATTAGATTTTATATGGATGCAAAATTTTAGTAGTAACATTCTTAAAAAAACTTAAGTGTATCAGAGATTATAAATAGTTCCATAGCTTTTCACTGGTATTTGGAAAGTGACACTTCCCACTGTTGATTCACTGAGTTCTTATATACTTATAAAACTGTTATTATGAGACACATTTGTATAACATGGAGAATATGGCATGTCCTGTCTTGTCAGTGTCTGAAGGTCTACTGTAAAATTGTTATGAAAGAGTTGGTGAGGAAGAAGGAGAAGGGGGGTTTATTCTTTTGGTGTCATTTCATTTTTTGTTCAGTTTTTAAGGATCATCTTACCTTTTTAGTTCGAGGCAGATCGGCGGGCCATCATCATCACCATCAACTCATTTGGTACAGAATTAACTAAGGATGATCGAGCCAAACTGTACCCACGATGTGGTAAGTTGCATCCTGATGGGTTGGCAGCACTGGCTCGGGCAGATGACTATGAGCAAGTGAAAGCTGTAGCAGAATATTATGCTGTAAGTTCATTCATTATGTATTTAGTTATGGGTGGCGATTCACATTGTAGGCAGAAGAGGGTCACAAGGTTGGTGATTGCGTATTTGATGTCTTCAAATAGTAAATGATGCATTCTCTGTATTACATCATTTTGTAGAGATGTTTTGGTACGGTTGCATTTTCTTTCGTCACAGTTGTTTCACTTACTTCTTTATCTTTCCACAAGTATTCCTCTTGCTTGTCTACTCTTGCACTTTTTTATAAGCTCCCTATTTTTTTTCTTCAGTTGTCATTATGCTTTCCAGTGTTGTTTTATTTGGCTGCCTTATATCTTGTCCTTTTAACCTCATTCTTACTGTAGACTTAATTTCACTGGCTTTCCCTCAAGTATTTTTGCTTCCAGGTCTTGCCTTAATGCTCAGCACATGTTGTTCCAGCTTTTGTGACATAGTGTACAGTCTACTGCCACAAAATACCGAAATATTGTCATACCTCCATTAATTTTTATTAAATGTTGGTGTCATATTATGTATGTGGGCATATCGAAAAATTCCCAGACTGGGTTTGGTATTCACCTTTTAAGTTTGTGCAGTGGGCACAGATTTTCAGGCACTGCTGGAATTTAATTTTTGGAATCATGCATAGATGGTTAGAGATTGTTCATGAATTTAAGGGACATCTGGAAATTACACCCTCATATTTGCAGTTCCATTGTTGGAAACAAGAAGAAATCACAAAGGGCAGAATCAAGTGGATGGGAGACCATGGCCATGTTTCTAGAGGCCTAGTATTGTTGCATTGATGAAGAGTATTTGCTTGTCAATCAGGGAGTCCAGGTTCCACCATCTTTCATGTTTTCAGCAGACTCACTTCCTCAGACATTGGAAAACCTGACAGTAATAGTGATGGTTAACTGTTTAGCTTGAAGACACATATGCCTGCTGAAAAGTGCCCTCACAGTAAAAAAAAAAATTACCAATGTGCTGTTGATGTTTAATTTGATTTGCCTTGAACATGGAGAGTATGGGCTCTTCCACGAAGAGGACTGCTCTTTGATATCTGGATTACAAAAGTAAACCCAGCTTTTGCTTCATGCATTTTTTAATACAGTTTTCAAAAGTTTGCAAAAAAACATATTGCAATTTTTTTTGTTAAAGTCAGCCATTAGAAAATTGCTGTCACAAAGAAGAAAAATATGGTGTTACAACTGTGAAAGTCATTAGACTAACTCAGACTATAGCATACTTTGGTGTTTGCAGGCAGAACAATGTATTACTTGCCATTTTCATGTCTAGCGGTAAGTTTGGGAACTTCTGAATAAGCCATTTTATGTCATTAGGAGTTGGGACAGGCTTAAATGGCATGCATTTCATCAGTTGTCAAATAATACATATTCCTGTTTTAACAGTCATTGTTACAAATTTGGTGCATTCTTGTCATATTGAGGTTACATGTGGTTGCAGTTGTGAAGCTGAACTGTTATTTGCAGGAATACAGTGCATTGTTTGAAGGAGCTGGCAACAACCCAGGTGAAAAAACTTTGGAGGACAAGTTTTTTGAGCATGAGGTAAATGTGAACCTTTGTGTTCATTACTGCAGTTACAACAAAAAATGTTTTCCCAGTGGAAATGTCTAACAAAAAATAATTATTACTAATATAGATAGAAAAAATTATGGCACATAACTTTAAATAACTTCACCCTATTCTATTTGTAATTATCTAATTTAAGCTCTTGGCTTGGTTTGGTGTGTGGTTTCTTTCCTTCCCTCTTCCCACATAATAGTTTTTCTCATTCCTCAGTCACTGTATGCTGGCCCTGAAATTACCACACAACTTTTGGCATCTCATAACTACTGTTTTAAAATTGGCATCACTTGTAGTTTGCAGGAAAGAAGTAATATCTGTAGTAGGAATTTCCACATAATTTCATATTATCACAGCACATGATTTATTGTTTCATAGGCACAGTTACTGTAATTTAAAAGATACAACTATATGGGTTTTTCATTACATGTTACTGTGTAAGATGGGCATAAGAGACAAAATTGTTGTAGTCTTGCTTGCTTTGGTAGAGTGCTTTTAATCCAGAAGCTACTTCAGAAATTCTGATACTTCGGCAGTTGAGAAAAGCAGTTCCAAGTATTCAAAAAGGCCTCCAAGAGTGTCTCTACATAGACTGTTGTGGTGTCTCCTGAACCCCCGTCTCCATCACCTACTTCGGCTGTGAAGACTCCTGATCCACTCTGTCCAGGTCCTTTACAATCCCTGGTAGAAACTGAAGAGACACCAGTAAATATGGAGGGGGATCCTGATGCCTCTGTACCAGCAGTTGAAGGAGATATGCAAATGTAATACTCCTCTGATTAGTTGTGCAGCCCAAATATAGGAGCAGAAACAAAAAATTACCTGTAAGAACACAGGGCAGTACAGGTACTTTTCAATAATCCAGAATTTTTTATACATGTGACTAGTCCCATGGGTGCCAGATTAAAGGAATGCACTATGTATGTATGTGTTGTATGAACATGTGTGTGTCTTAGCTCTAATAAAGTATTCTGTACTTTGAAATAAATTCTTAACAGTCGACACTTAATAAAATATCACATCTACAGTCAAGGCAACAGCTGACAGTTGTGTTGTTCTGAATCTTGCCTGTCAGTACAGTATTGATGTGAGAATATTTCCACTTGAAGAACACACACCATTGGTACATAAAATACAAATAAGTTGGTGAGGATGATAATATGAGGCATCTCAGGGAAGTAGGTGGTGAGTATGGGAAATAGATAAGCATGACTCACAGATTCAGTATTGTGTCCATTGGTGGCTTTTGATGTTAGTTATGTTGGATCCTGGGGGGTTGTGCTAGCAGAGAGTTAGAAGCATTTTGCTAGGTAGAGGATGTATGATATTTACAGTGCTATTTGGTCTTTATTTATATGTTTATTTTTGTCATGTTTCTGCAAACTGAGTTGAACTTAACTTGTAGGTTTTTGCAAATGTTGTCATATAAACCTGGAATATAAAAAAAAAATGCATTGGTTGCATTTAGGAATCATTTTATATCATCATACAGCTTTGAAATATATCAGAAAATACATAGCTGTCTTAAAGTGTTCAAAAGTATGTATGCAGTTGCAACAACAAAATATGGAAAGACCCCTTTCAGACTGCCATTGTTACAACTGTGTATTCACATTTTTGCAGCAGTGCATTATCAGATCTTGTTTGTATACAGACTAAATATAGTGTGTTGTATTTAGCACCATCACCTCCAGGCCACAAAAGAAGGTGAAAAGATTAAAGACATTCAACAGTAGGTTTGCATTTCTTTGTTCCAGTGACCTGTTACATAAATACATTATTTACATAATCCTTCCATAGGATGCAGGTAATTTGTGTTGCTTCAAATCAGATAATCATGTCCTAGTTACAGTCAGTAGCTTTATATGTTACAGCTGACCATTTAACCTTTATTGTTTGGAAGGCTGCGCTGTCACTTCTGGTGAAGATGGGCAGATTTTTGTTGCTGGTTTCAGCTAGTATTGTTGTTAGTATGTTTTTGGAACGGTTCCTGCTTAAACTAGTGAAAATACTTAAAAAAATAGTAAATACATTTCTGAATTCTTTAGTGCCATATTTTATTATAATAAAAATCATTCTTTCCAGTAATGTGGATAGGACACTGCAGTACAAGAAAATATTGTGTAGCTCCAAATTGGAGCATTCCATTTATGAAAATGTTCCTTCCGTATAGTGTCACAGTTCTGATTTAGAAGTTTACCTTTGCATGGTAAATACAAAAAGCCAAGTGTAATTGCAGGCTGCCTTTACACTTTGCACAGATAATTTGTAATTGTATGTTTTTTCAGCTGAGTACACATGGCACCACCCTTGCCCTGATTTCCAAGTTTTGAACCAAAGTTATGCAGAATTTATGATGGTCTGTTTTGCTATCATGTGATGGTACAGTGAGGTACCTATTCAGTAGAGTCTGATCCTCTTCTACTCTATAAGGGAGAATTTTCATTACCTGTGTTACCTTTTCTCATTTCTTTTATAAGTGTACATTCATATCCTGAGCTAGCTGGTTGTATTGCATAGTTTTGTACTACAAAGCATTTATATTTGCCATCACTGTACTGTACAGTATATCATACACATTATTCAGCTTATGAAAGAGAGATCCAATTTGCAAAGGAGTGTCATAGTTGTATTATTATTATTTGGTCGATTCATATTTTTGCAAAATGTAGGACTGTTATGTGGAAAATCATTCATTTCTTATCACATTAATGTGAAATTCTATGTAAGTTAACTTTTTAAGATTAGGTCAGTAAATTTTCATGTCTCATTTGTATTGTTAAAGACAAAAATACATCTGTGATAGTCATATAAGGAAATCAGTATTCAGTGCATAGGCAGTCCAAATATTGGTTGCAGTATTTATTCATCTTAGCCACAAACAGTTTGTTACTTACATGAAGGATTTTGGTCACATTGAGTGCCTTTTATGTCCTCAGTCAGTTGAGACTGCCAATGAAAGGCTGGACATTACCACAGTTCTAAGGGTGTTACAGTCATGACTACATTTTATCTCAGCCTCTTGTGATGTTAGTGTTATGAGCCACTACAAAATTTTCTTCATGAAACCCACTTCTAGTAACAGATTAGTGTTTGATCAAACCTGCTTTCAAGAATTAGTTCTGATTCATCATCTCTGGTCCTGAAACCTTCCATAATTACAATGGAACCAGTTATATGCAGTTGATAGTAGTGTTTCTTACTCTTTCCCACTCATGTAACATGTCTGTGATAAAAACTGCAGCTACAAACCTAACAAGAAGCTCCCAATACATGATTAAGCTTAATTTATTTATTACTCTATTTCATTAGTCTTCCTTCTCATCCATACAGATGTTGCCTATCTGAAAGCTAACAGAACCTTGAAAAAGTGCTAAATGGTATGGACTGGTGACTAGGACATAATTATTTCAGATTAGAATGCTGTCCTTGGGTTAGTAGCCATACGTAACTCACAGTAGAAAAGCAAAATGGCGATCTGTTTACAGCAGTTAACATAATTATCAGTTATCTTGGGCTGGCTCAAAATTGTTTTATGTTTCGATATTGCAACAGTCAAGCCAGCTGGACTGTTTACACACTGTTGCAAATAATGCCCTGTAGGCCAATAAACATTAAATCATACTACAAGTACCTCAGTTGGTGTCTTTGGTAGATTTTTTTTTATAAAAGCATTTCTTGAGCTCAGCTGCTTCTATCTTATGACTGTGACAGCCATGGCAACTGAGAATGTGCATTTTGGTAGGTTAGTATTATAAACATACACATTTCTTTACTGCACTAAAGTTTAATGGTCATTTCACTGTACCACTGGCAGGTCATGTTTGGCAATGTTAGGGTGAAAACTACTAGAGATTTTACAGAGACAGATCACTGCACTGTATAAGTCTTTGTGAATGTCACTGGCCTTTTTGTATCTAGCAGCTTTTCTGTAAATTTATAGTCGCTCTCCATGCTGTATTATTCTCAGAAAATCTGTGGTTTGCTAGCTGAGGAACCCCTTGTCTATTGCAATAATTATAAGCATTCTGACATATGACAGTGTTTACTGTAGGAATTCGGTAATATTCTTAAGTAAAAGAAATCACACATGTTTAACAGGAATGATGCAAGCAACAGACCTATGAAGGCCAGTACTTCATCCTGTGATACACTGAAAAAATGTGAATATAGATCAGACTACTCTGAGAAAAGCTGATAGTGTATACACATGTACAGTCAATACAATACAAACTGTGAATCCAGTCAAGTTGCCTGCAACCAGAGCATATCACATGGAAGAATTTAATACACTTCATTACTGCAGTGAAGAAGTGAATGAAAAAATGTATTGTCAGTCCTTACCAATCTGTTGATTCTGGCTGAAGGATTTCATTTAGATACTCAGCATGTTGCTTGCTTCAGCTGTTCACAGAGGGATGACAAGGATGTGAATGGTGGATTTAGAAGTCTTTTTTTACAGACAAGATTTAAAGCATCTTTTGATATGCATGGGTATAGGTTACTTGTAGTGTTTTGGGAAGTTCAGGTTCATATCTTGTTGAGGTTTTGTGTAGTTTGTTTTGTTGTGCTAGACATGCTGGAGTAGAATCTTGAAGTAAAGTATGACTGATCCCTACACTTTCCAGTTCACTGTCATGACATTTTGATGCTGCTACACTTTTTTTCCCCACCACTGCAGAATCCCAGGTTCAGTCCTAAAGCATACCACTAACATGTATTTGTCAATTGCAGGTTCGGCTGAACGTCCATGCTTTCCTCCAGCAGTTCCATTTTGGTGTGTTCTACTCGTACCTTAAACTGAAGGAGCAGGAATGCCGTAACATTGTCTGGATCTCGGAATGTGTTGCTCAGAAACATAGAGCAAAGATTGACAATTACATTCCTATCTTCTGAGCACATTCCGTTTAAAAGGACATACCATACTGCCAATCCTCATGGGGGTTTGTGAGTGCTTTCAATGAGCAAATGTATGAAATGTATATTTTTAAATCAAGCATTCATGTCATTCCCATAAAAAAATGACAGAAAACTTTGTAAAAGGATAGTAATGCCTATAATTTGTGAATGTTAATTGGAAGTAACAGTAGGTGTTGCACTGTAGTGAATTAGCATTCCAGTATTACTGAAATTGGTGTGTGGGAAAAACTAGCCATGTATATTTTCTTTTTGACACATGTAAGGTTCTGAATCTGACTTGTCTGTTGCACAAAGAAAGCTGTGTTTGTGACAGGTGCGATGTAAATTCCCCATCTTTCAGGCTTCCACACCTTGTATCCCATCTATTCCTAATGTAAGTAAGAGTGCGAGTACAAAGGGAAGGAATAATTAACACACGGCTTGTAGAAAAATATTTCTTCCACATTTAAATTTCACAATTACTGCACCAGCTAGGCTTTGTGGACCAAAGACTGATAATATTTACATTATTCTTCCTTAACTGTTGCTGCTTCTGTTTCCTTGCATTTCAACTGCTGCCACATCATTCTTCACAACTCAAGCTCTCCTTCCCCTGTTTTAATCCTATCATCATCTTTGGGTCTGCTATTAAACTAATTATTATGTATATGGGCAGTTTCTTTGATACCACATTTGCACGTCCCTGGTCTGTAACTGTGAATGAGCCATTTAGTCTCTAGCTTCATTTGAACAAGATGATGCTTTGTATAGAACAGAAGTTGTTATCCATTATTTCATGATTTGCAAAAAGAGTACAGCGGGCAGCTCATTTTATGTAAATGCTTTGCCAGGCAAGACACAACAGCTGCAAAGTCTTTCGAGGTTGGCTTCGTAAAGCTTTACTTCCTTCTTGCACAGTTCTGTTACAAACTGTTTTTTTAATACCTTCCAGGAGCAGATAAAGTTTATTATGACTTAAGTAGTTACATGTATGAATGAACTCTCAAGGTATGGAGCACTTATATTAAAAGCATTTTCTGTTCATTATGCATACATTTGAAGGTGGTTGAGAGCAGTATTTTTACAGTACTAATACCATACCTGCAGTACCTGGGGATTTAAAATTCCCCATTATTTGACAGTAGAGGTTAAAATTTTTGAAGAGTTTTTTATTCCTTCCACTTGCTTTGTGTTTTAATATGCATAATTCACCTACAGCAAAGATCTGTTTTGCTCAGATTTTCTGTGCTTGTCAGATTATATTCCTTGGGAAGTATATCTGCCCCTCAAAAACCTCATAGGAGATTGTGTTATTATAGAGTTATATTCTGCAATGATTTGTGCACAGTTGTTAGTTTCTTGACATCTCTGCATACCTGGGGTTTCTTATAGTTGTTTAATCTTGAATGAGGGATCATTCCAAAAATGTCGGTGTGAATTGTACATTATTACAGAGACCACGTAGACATCTTTAACTTCTGATTTCATATGAGTGCTGATGATATACATAAGAGAATGCACATGTACTTCATGAGCTTCTAACAACTAAGAACACCTTGCAAACCCCAGTGATTCAGGTGTTAGTGTGTAAGAGCTGAATCCAGAACCTTGCATGTACAGGTCTGCCCATGATCTGTTATAATTAATTAATTTAAAAAATAAATTTAGCTGCAGTTTTTTGATCACTAATATGTGTAATGTAAGTGTTATAGTCTACTGATGTGAAATATTATGTGGTAATACAAAGTTTTCTTCCCATCACAGAACAAATGTAAAATTAGTGTAGGAATACTGTATATACTGTATGTAAAAAAAATATATGTATATATATATATATATATATGCATGTGTTTGTATGTATGTGTATGGTTTGAAAATATTGTATTGAAGCAAACAGAAATACTACGATGTTTTCATAATCTGCACAAATCAATAGAATACTGACATGAACAAGCCTTGATATAATATTGGATGGATTTTAGTGAAACAGTTTCTTCCTGTCACTTCGAGTTTCATGATTTTGAAGTATTTTGATAGTGAAAAATATTACAAAGAACTGTGCCACTTATTTAACAAAGTAAAGAGTAGTATAAAAGTTAAGTATTTTTGGATAGTCATAGTGAAAGACACAATTCAGAGATTGGTTTAGTGTGTGTAGTACCCAGTAAGCAAAGATCTGCTCAAGAGAGCTTTAGTGGACATAGTAGATAATGAGAGATCCAGAGTTGATTGCTACAAGAGACAACATGGCCAAGTCCATGGGGCATTGATTTCTTCACTTATCCTCCAACCACTGAACTGTACCCATTTGGGCTTGTTTTGCACAAATTAAACACAATGTTAGCACAAACAGTACTCAGTTCAAGACCAATTTAATTGATAAAATGATACACAGAGCATTGACCATGTAACCAAAAACAACCAGAGAAATTCCAACATACAAAGCATATTGCAAAACATGTGGAGAGCAGATGAAATTCATGATATAGACCATCCATTCTTCAGATGAATACAGTCTAAATAGGAGTACAGTGACGACAGCAGTAAGGGTGATGATAGTATAGTACGGACACAATACCTCAGCTGCAATTGGATCTCGTATGCTTTATACATATTATGTTTAGAATAACCCCTCTTGATTTGAAATGTGTTGAACGCACACACTAGTGCATAACTTGATGGCAAATGCCATATATAAATGGCAGCCTTGAAGATCATGAAGGGTTGGATTGCTGTTGCCATAACAGCAATTGTCTATTCTTTAAAATAACCAACACGATGTCACTTGTAGACCATCCTTTACTTTCATGGGCAGTCGTCATTCACTCTCTACATGTTTCGAGCCTTCTAGAACCTCATCATCAGGAGATCACTCTTCC